>ENA-ORRQ01000259-ORRQ01000259.1-human-gut-metagenome-genome-assembly--contig:-NODE-259-length-56248-cov-7.936398_pt1 | contig 56248 bp, 44 predicted proteins | sample MGYA00242177_ERZ509138 | MGnify/ENA primary metagenome ERZ509138 (study PRJEB26280, sample SAMEA2338628) | human gut metagenome | biome: human gut; feature: human-associated habitat; material: faeces... | reverse complement strand
GCTGCCAGCCATGCCAGGGCAAAAGCCAGATTTTCCGCTATGGGAATTGTGGTGAAAAAGCCGAATGTTCCAATAATGAACGCCGTCAGCAGGAGAAAGACAGCCAGAAAGGTTATGCAGCCTAAAGGGGCCGTGGAGACGGGAATCCAGAAAATGCTGCGTTTGCCGAGGGCTCTCAGAATCAGAATGGCAATGCAAAAAGAGAAGATGGCCAGCGTTGAATAAAAATGTTGAAACAGATAATCGAGCATGGCATGCGGGAAAAACTTGGATAGGCAAGCGGGGAGCGATTCCATGCCGATTTCCTGAAAAGTATCCGGAAACAAGCAGTTTTGCGCCGCGAAACGATAGAAGCTGAATGTTGAACTCCTTTATTATTCTAGCCTTTTTCCATCCTTGCCTGCAAGATTTTTTGTTTACCTGTTTCTTTCTATTTGTTTTTGATATGTTTAAAAAGCATTGTCCCATAAACAAATATGGGAAAAACCGACTCCATTTTCTTTTGGTGAAAAAGATGCGGTTTTCTATAAGCGGAGGATTCCGAAATGGTAAAACTGTGTGTTATGGATAAGGGGAAAAGAGTATTCTTGCCATGGAAATGTTTTTTCCCGTTTATGAATGAAACCGCTACGCCGGCTTTTCCTTCATCCTTTTCAAGAGACCGGGCGGGGAGAAGAGCCCCGGCCGGATTTTACCTGCAAGAGCGTGGGGCAGGCAGTTCCGGACGGGTTGATGAGGAAAAACGCTTCCCTGAAGAAACTGCTACCGCTGTTCCGGCTTTGCCGGCACTTTCCTGAGTTTCGCGAAGCGGGGCAGGGAATATTCCTTTTGCATGGCCGTTTCTCCCTGGATCAGGGGAAGAACGTAATCAATGAACGGCTGTTCCACGCCATTGCCGCGGGCGTTGATCCATTCGCGGGGAACAAGTTTTTCCACATTGGCCACTTCTCCCAGACCTATCAATTTAGTTTTGCAGGAATAAATGCCGTTCTCCGTGATTCGTTCAAAGGCTACCATTTTATCCGTCTGGCCGGAAATGGCGGCTTCCACGGCGGCTTTTCCCGCCATATACGCTTCATCGATATCCGTTTTGGAGGCGACATGGGAGGCGCAGCGCTGGAGGAGTGAGAGTTCAATGCTTCTGACTTTGGCCCCGGTTTGCCGCTTGACGGATTCCGCAAGCATGGCTCCCAGGCCTCCCAGCTGCGTATGGCCGAAGACGTCCCTGTCTCCGGATTCCGCAACAAAGCGGCCGTCTGCATATTGCACGCCTTCCGAGACGGCGACCATGCAGCTGCCGTTCTGCCTGTAAATCCGGTCCACATCCTGCCAGAATTCCTCCATGCGGAAGGGAACTTCCGGAAGGTAAACCAAGTCCGGACCTGCTCCCGCATACGTGGCCAGGGCTGCGGATCCGGCCAGCCAGCCGGCGTGGCGGCCCATGATTTCCACAATGGTGACGCGTCCCTTGTCGTACACGCGGAGGTCCTGGTGAACTTCCATGCAGGAGGTAGCGATAAATTTGGCGGCGGAGCCGAAGCCGGGGCAGTGGTCCGTGCCGTGAAGGTCATTGTCAATGGTTTTGGGGATTCCGATGACGCGGCATTCATAACCGGATTGCTGCATGAATTTGGATATCTTGTTGCAGGTATCCATGGAATCGTTGCCCCCGTTGTAGAAAAAGTAGCGTACGTCGTATTTTCGGAATATTTCCAGCAGACGGCGGTAATCCGTATCATCCACGGATGGGGCTGCCATCTTGTAGCGGCAGGAACCCAGGGCAGATGCCGGGGTATATTTGAGCAATTCCAATTCTCCGGGGTCTTCCCGAGCCATATCGAACAGGCGTTCTTTGAGCACTCCCTCAATCCCGTTGGCGGCTCCCAGCACGCGCGTGACCTGTTCGCTTTGCAGGGCGGACTGAATGGCTCCCAGCGCACTGGCGTTGATGACGGCGGTGGGGCCACCGGACTGGCCGATGATGCATGCTCCTTTCAATGGGTTCATGGGCAATAATGGATGAGAGAGTTGTGTTGCGCCCCCTTTCAACGGCGTTGGAGGCAGGAAATGAAATGATAGTCAAACCTATCCGTAGCCCGGAGGGATGTCAAACATTATTGGTTTTCCGGATGGGGCTGGCGGGGCTGGAGAAAGTGGGGAAGAAAAAAGAGCCGGGGTGTCAGTTTTTTTGTCTCCAGAGCTTTTTCAGTGCGGAGGCAAAGCGTTCTCCCAGGGCCAGAATTCCATGCGTGCCCAGATGGACGGTATCCGTGGGATAGGGGGTGCAGAAGTCCACGCTGCGCAGCTGGAGATCGTCTGCGGGGACATAAACCGCATTGTTGACGGAGAGGGAGGTACGGAATTCTTCCGCCACATCCTTTTGCCCCTGCCGCACTTCTTCCCTGCCCGGAAAACGGGCCGGAGCGGGCACGGGAAGAACGCGGCCGTAGATAAAGGCCAGACCGGGGGCTTCCAGATCCGCTCTGATGCGTTTAATCAGGTTGTTCAGGTTGGCGCCGTAAGACAGAGCGTTTTTGATGCTGGCAATGTCCCTTGCGTCTCCTTCCCCCTGTTGCCACACCATGGCTTTCAGGACAGGAGCATGTCCCTGTTTTTTCAGGGCTTCCATTCCGTTGCGGACGGTACGGATCAGTTTGACGTATTCTTCCCCCTGCTTATCCTGAGAAGTTTTTCCTGGGTTCCATTGCCGGAAAAGGTTGCTTCCGCTCCGGGCGTGTTTGATGATGGCCCATTTTTTTGCGGGAATTTTTTCTGCAACACTGTTCCCAGGCTTAGTTCCACGCCAAAACGGTCGGGGGATTCGGATGCCGGGCTCAAGGGAACAAGCTGTTCTGCCGGTCCTGTCCCTTTGAGGGAGCCGGAATAGTACAGAAGAATCCGTTTATCCGTCTTGAAGCAGGGAGGAATGTTGTTGACATATCCTTGCCCTGTGGCGTTTGACTGGCCGCCGATAAGGATGACGTTGATTTCATCCGCATGCAGGGGTGGCGCCGGAAAGACCGTCAGGGGAGCAAAGCAGCCATGAAAAGAGGAAAAAACGTGCAGAGCGTGGAAGTACGGAAACAATCATGGCGGGGATATCCCTGATACGTTTCTGGAAAGAAGATTCTGTCTTCTGGAGGAATTCTTCTTTGCCTGCTGCCAGGATATTTTACTGTTGGTGCTCTTGTTCCCTTGATTCTTTCCTTTCCGGAAAAAGGCATTATGCGGAAGGTGCGTGCAGGGAAACGGATTGGCCGGGGTATATTTCCGGAATGACGGAAATGCTCTTGATATTTTTCCCGGCTGTCAGGGAGCGGAGCATCCGTATGAGCTTGTGAACCGTTTTTGTCTGGTTCTCTTCATAATAGGTGATCGTGGGCAGCAGGCGTTCCATGAAGGGTTCATACGTCAGGCTGACCAGGCTGAGCTGATCCGGAATGCTCAGCGAACGGGCTTCCACCCAGGAAAGAATGGGAACGATCTGGTTGCCCCGTGTGGCTACCAGGGCGGACATATCCGGATGTTCTTTAAACGCTTTGGCCAGATATTCAAAGAAGAGCGGCGTTTCAAACGGGGTGGGAACCAGGATGGGATTCCATCCCTGTTCCGCAAAGCTGAAAAAACCTTTTTGCATGAGCTGGTGGCCCTTCAACGGATCAGGAGGCAGGCACAGGCCTACCGTTCGATGCCCCTTGTTCCAAAGATGCTGCGCCGCATGATGCGTGGTGGCCGCCCAGTGGCGGTCCAGATAGGGAAGGTTGCTGCTCTGGTAGGAGGTGCCGCGCACAATGCAGGGGATGCGGTGCGTCTTGAACCAGAGCTGGGTTTGCTCCGAGGAACGGTGAAGTATCCAGCAGACGCATTCGGATTTGGTAACCAGCTTGGCAAGCCTCTTGTCCGGATTGTTGCCTAAGATCCAGGGAGCTTCAAAGATACGGACGCTGATGCCGTCTTCCTCCAGAATTTTGGAGATGGTATATATTTCCGCCAATACGCTTTGAGCCAGCCTTTTGAGGGGCTGGGGCGTCAGAAACCCGAGAATTTCTTTTTTTTCCTGAACCGGATGGCAAAAGATATTTTTAACCGTTTCTTCTTCCGTAGTTTTCAGGATGCGCCGCGGAACCTTGATGCGTGGGGGGGCAATCCATGCATCCCTTTCCAGAAGGGCCAGGGCCTTTCTGATGGTTTCCCTGCCTACGGATAACCTGTGCCCGAGTTCTCTTTCTCCGGGCAGGATATTGACCAGGCTGCCGCTGAGAATCATCTGTTTGATTTTATTGGCTACTGTTTCAACCAATGAAGAAGCTGGCAACGAAGTCATACTCTTGTATATACGTATCGCATTGCGTGAATTCGAGCCAATTGTAGGGATTGCCTGGCCCGCAGAATCCGAAAGGAGATCTGGTGTTGTTGCAAGTTGTTGATATTCTGTAAATCGTTTTAGGATTTAAGCTACTGGTCTTTTTTTGATGAGGTAAAGTGGGCGGATAATGTATAAATGATATAGTGTTATCAATGCATTACATTCCTGAGCGGTACGGCTTCAGGTGGTTTGTAATTATTTTTAATTCATTTAAGATAAATATTTTATTACGTATTTTGTTAGGCAGGGCCATTTATTACCTCCCTTTTCTCACTTTCCTCCATATTTCCGGCAGGAAATGTGCACGTATCAGCATGGATGACTTTTCTCCCGTTTCCGGCACTAAATCTGCTTGATGAAAGTGAATACCATACCGGGCGCATCCTATGCGCTGACTTGTACGGCTGCGTGTACTATCCATGCGCTTCTTAGCGACGCTTCTTCTCTGGTTATCCTGGAAACGGAAAACCCCGGACAATATTTTTTTATAGCTCCCACTGATACAATAGAGGTATCAGACGAACACGCCCTGGTGACACAAACTTTTAAAGCAGCCGCTCCGGGATTGTCTGCCCGCGGCGGCATAAGGCCGGGAGTAAATGCTGATTTAAAAAATCCGACGGTGGAAAAAGCGGTATGAACCATTTCTTTTTTCTGATCGCCCGCGATTAAGCGCAGCGCTCATGAGCAATCCGGTCAAAAGGTTGTTTGTCCATGGTTTTTCGAACCTTTACGGGGAGCGGGACTTCACCGCCAGATCATTGTCTGACGCGGACTGGGTGCGGAAGTCCGTCTCATTCCTTCCTGAAATTACTACGGGGAAGTCTCTTTGAGAAATGAAGCGTTATCGACTGATAATAGAAAACCCTGGGAGCGTTTAGCTCCCAGGGTTTATTGATTGGTACCGCCGGTGGGACTCGAACCCACACTCTTTTGGAACTCGATTTTGAGTCGAGCGCGTCTACCATTCCGCCACGACGGCACGTGAAGCGAAAGAATTAAGAGGCAAGAGGGCCGGAGAGTCAAGAATTTCCTGTGGAATATGGTGAGCTGCTGAAAAAACGGAGGGATTTTTCTGTGGATTCCCTCCGTCATGTTTCCGGATGGAAATAAATGTTTGGAATGAGCAATGCACGGCAGCGTTAACGCTTTGGTTGACCATGTGTTCCTTCTGTTCCAGGCGGTAGAAGGTTTCGGCTCCCAAACTCTGGAGATGGTTCGGTTCAGACCAGCGTTGACGATTGAGGTATGGTGTCCCGGCCGAACACCGGATTTCCTTTTTATTCCCCGCCTGTGCCGCGAACTTCCCGGAAGAGCTTTTCATGGATGATGAAAGCGGAACCAACATGGCACAAGGGGGGATGGTACGCTTAATCTCCGGCGTTTTCTTTTCCTGACTAACAGGAGAACCGCTCTCCGGGCGTTTCAGCTTTTTTTCACGGTCAGGGGCAGTCCCGCCACCATGAAGTAGACTTCATCCGCGCTTTTGGCAAGGAGTTGGTTGGCAATGCCTAGCCCGTCGCAGTAGTGTCGCGTTTCCGCATCTGACTGGCTGATGCCCATGCCGGTTTCAGAAGAAACAAGCACCCATGGCACGGGGGATTGGCGGATGAGCTTTTTCAAAGCTTCTATTTCCTCAATCAGCGCTTCCTGGAACGGCTCGTAGTCCGTGGGGTCCTTCTGGGCGTACAGGGTATTGGAGGCGAGCAAGGTGACGCATTCCAGAATGACGCCGTCCACCTGGTCCAGCAAGCCGGATTCCCCGACGGCAGAAGCTACATGACGGGGACATTCCAGCGTGAGCCAGCTTTCAGGACGGCGTTCCCGGTGCTTGCGCACGCGGTATTCCATGGAGCCGGCCCCGGGCCAGACTTCCGCCGTGGCGACGTACAGGATTTTTTCCCCGAATCCGGCGGCTATTTGTTCAGCGTATTGGCTTTTGCCGCTTCTGATGCCGCCCAGGACGAGCGCCATGCGTGCGGTATTGGCGTCAGTGTTTGGTGATGTAACGTTCATGGGATTCCAGCATAGCCTGGTGGGAGTTCAGGAAGTCATCCAGGCTGAAGACTTCCAGCGTAATAAGAGGGGAGAAATGGAGGTCCCACATGGGGTGCAGAATGGCGTCCAGAGTAGCGGCAGGCATGTGGTGCAGGGATTTGTGGTCCCGTTTTTCCAGCCCGTGCAGGTGGCACATGCGTATGTCCGGCAGCCAGAGCGGCAGAAGTTTTTCCGGCCGCAAGCCTTCTTTCCAGACATGGCCTATGTCAAAGCAACGTGAATGGGGTGTAGCGGCTACCAGTTTGTCCAGATAGTCGGTCGGATGGCGTTCCAAATTTTCCAGGGCCAGGCATTCCGGTGCGGGGAGGTGGGGCGTGATTTGTTCCAGACTCCGGAGGATTCGTTCCGTTTCGCATTCCGTAAGATGGGGGCGCATATCAGGACCGGGAATATGGTCCGTGACCACATGCATGACCCAGGTGTGGGGTTCCAGTTCCCGTGTCAGGTCAATGGCGCGAATGATGTTTTCCGTATAACGGCGGCTTGATTCTTCCGTGGCGAAGCCGCCGTCCGTGGGCAGGTGGACGTTCCAGGTAACCCCGGCATCTGCAGCGATTCCGGCCAGTTCCCGTATTTCCGCAGGGGTAATGAGTTCCTTTCCGCATTCTCCGGCTTCCAGCAGGAGCAGAGCGACATCATCCGCGTAATGGACGCATTCCCTGATGGCGGGCACGTAGTAGTCCGGGATGATAAAGGAGGTGCATCCGATGTTGAGGCCTGGAACGCGGCATTTGTGTGGAGTTTTCATAAAGTGCAGAAGGTGAGCAGGACGAGCCATTCCGTACATTCCACGGTACAGCCGAATACATCCCCGGTAACGCCGCCCAGGCGGCGGCGCGCGTATAGAAGCAGGCCCATGGAGCCGGCCAGGGCGGAGAGCAGGGCGTACAGCCCGTTCCATCCTGCCAGAGCGCAGGCAGCCAGGGTGACGGCTGCAGCAGCCAGGGCGTGCCCGGGGCGCGTTCCCTGCTTGAACGCTTCCCCCATGCCGCCGGGGCGTGCGCCCGGAAAGCGCATGGCGATGAATATCTGGCTGCGGGCAAGCAATCCTGCCAGAGCGCACGCCGTGAGCAGAAGTTCCCAGGTGCCGTGGGCCGCCAGAGTCGCCAGGGCGGCTCCCTTGAACGCCAGGTTGAAAAACAGGGCCGTGCCGCCGAAGGTTCCCAGACGGGAGTCTTTCATGATTTCCAGCCTGCGTTCCCGGGATACTTCAATGGGAAGCCCGTCTCCGCAGTCCGCTACTCCGTCCAGGTGCAGGCCGCCCGTGACGGCTACCCAGCAGGCACAGCCGATAATGCCGCAGACCAGGGGGGGGAAGAGCAGGGTTGCCGTCCATGTCAGGCCGCCCGCAAGCCCCCCCACCACCAGGCCAACCAGCGGTAGCCAGGCGGAAATTCCGTTCAGGTCATTTTGCAGCGGCCACGGCCCAACGGGCAGCCGGGTCAGGAAGCCGAAGGCGGAGCGGATGGTAGTGATGACAGCCATGGATACAGGGAAGAAAGGGTCAGCGCGGAACGGTGATGTCCAGTTCCGGCAGGGTTTTCATTTCAGAAAGTACGCGCGTGGCGGCGTCCAGCAGGGGAAAGAACAGGGCGGCCCCCGTGCCTTCTCCCAGGCAGAGGCCCAGGTCCATGTACATGGTGACGCCGATGTGGTCCATAATGAGCTTATGCCCCGGTTCCGCGGAGTTGTGGGAGCCGATGAAGTATTGCGCCGCTTCCGGGCGAATGCCCTGGGCGATGGCTGCGGCCGCCCCGGCAATGAAGCCGTCAATGACGATGGGAACGCGCAGGGAGGCCGCCCCCAGCATCAGTCCGGCCATGGCTCCTATTTCCGGTCCTCCCACCTTCGCCAGCACGTCGATGGCATCGGAAGGGTCTGGCTTGTTCAGGGTGATTCCCTGTTCGATGAGTTTTATTTTTTTGCGGATTACTTCTCCTCTGACACCGGAACCGCGTCCCGTCACGGTTTCCACAGGGGTGCCCGTGAGCACGGCCACGATGGCGGAAGAGGGGGTGGTATTGCCAATGCCCATTTCTCCGGCAGCCACAATGTCCAGCCCTGTGTTTTTTTCTTCACGGGCCATGTCAATGCCCACTTGCAGGCATTCCAGGGCCTGTTCCCGCGTCATGGCCGGCTCCTTGCTGAAGTCGTTGGCGCCGTGCATGACTTTTCTTTTGACCAGCCCCGGCAGATCGCCGAAGTCGTAATTGACGCCCACGTCCACTACGGAAAGGCGTGCTCCCGCGTTGCGCGTAAAGGCGTTGATGGTGCCTCCGCCCTGAAGGAAGTTGCGGGTCTGGATGTAGGTGACGTCCGTGGATGTCAGGCTGAGGCCGTGGTCGGCAATGTGGTGGTCCGCGGCGAACAGGACCACGGCCTTGTCCTTCAGGCGCGGCGCGGGATTGCCGGTCATGGCGGCAATACGGATGGCCACGGGTTCCAGTTTCCCCAGGGCAAGGGGAGGCTTGGCCAGAATTTTCTGATGTTCCAGGGCCGCTTTTGCGGCCTGTTCGTCCAGCGGGGGGATATGCAGTTTGTTCATGATGGTCAGAGGCGGGGGATGAAGAGAAGAAGGAGAGTGAACGCCAGCGTACCCGTGACGGCAGTCGTCCACATGAGCCGAATGGCCAGGGCCAGGTCGCTGGCGGAGGCTTTGGTTCTCCCTGTTCCTATCCAGGGGTAGTTTGCAGGAATTCCCTTGTAAGAGACCGGACCCCCGAGACGGAGGCCCAGCGCTCCAGCGAAGGCCGCTTCGCTCCATGCGGAATTGGGGCTGGCGTGGGCATTCCGGAAGGCCCATCCCATGGTGAGCGCCCTCCGGGCGGAGGTTCCTTTCACCATCAGGGCGGAAAAGGAAATACATGGTAAAATAAGGCGTGCGGGGATGAAGTTGAGCGCGTCATCCGTGCGTGCGGCAAAGGTGCCGAAGTGTCTGTACCGGTCATTTTTTTTCCCCCACATGGCATCCAGGATGTTGAAAACACGATGCGCCAGCGCGGCGGAAGCCGCCCCGGAGGAGCCTCCTGCCAGGCAGCCTGCTGATGCCCAGAACAGGGTGGAAAAAACGCCATCCGTCAAGTTCTCCGCCACGCTTTCAATAGCCGCTCTGGCGATGCCGTGGCCGTCCATCCGTTCCGTATCCCGTCCCACGATCATGGAGACGGAGTGCCGGGCCTCTCCGGCGTTCCCGCTGCGCAGGGCATTTTCCACCTTCCGGGCATGCTCGGCCAGGCTGCGCGGGGCCATGCAGATGTAAATGACCAGAACGGACGGAATCCAGGGGGCCCAGGGGGAGGGTAACAAGGAAAAGGGAAGGAAGAGCGCTGCGCAGCCGAACCATGCGGCAATGCAGGTTGCCAGCGCTGCCGCCATTCCCGCATGAAAAGTTCCTCCCCACCTTTGCCTCGCCAGTGTTTCCATGCGGCGCGCGCACCGGCCGATCAAACAGACGGGATGGAACCTGTTGGGCGGTTCTCCCGCCAGAATATCCAGCAGGAAGGCCGCAGGCAGGATGAACGGGCACGGGAACATGGGTCAGCGTTTCAGTTGGAGAGCTCGGTAAATGGTTTTCAGGTCCAGATGTTTCCGGACCACGTCCGCCAGGCGGTCCAGCGCTCCGTCCAGGTCATAGGCGGTGTGCAGGGCTGGGTTGGCTTTCAGCCCTGAATCTTTCCTGACCATGTTGATGAATGCGCGGCGGAATTGGTCTCCGTCCAGCATGCCGTGCAGATACGTGGCCCAGATACGGCCTTTGCCGTAGCCGCAGGGGGAGCCGTCTTCCCGGAACATGACGGGGGTGGTGGATTCTTGATGGATGGTGACGCCATGGTGGATTTCATAACCTGCGGCGGGAACGGGCAGCGGCGTGCTTGCCCGGCGCACGTTGATCAGGGTTTTGGCTGAGGAGAAGGTGGTGGAAAGTTCCAGCAGCCCCAGTCCTGGCGTGCGTTCCTCCGGGGATTCCATGTGCAGCGGGTCCAGAATGTCCGTTCCCAGCATTTGCAGCCCTCCGCAGACGCCCAGAAGCCACTTTCCCTTTTCGGCATGACGGCGGATGGGTTCTTCCAGCCCGGCGGAACGGAGAGAGGCCAGGTCCGCAGCCACGCTTTTAGTGCCGGGCAGAATGACCAGGTCCGGATTTCCCCATTCCTCCCGTGTCCGCACCTGGCGGAGCCGGACGTCCGGCTCCGCCGCCAGAGGGGCGAAGTCCGTGAAGTTGGAGACGTGGGCGGGCATGACTACGGCCACATCCAGGCAATCCGCATGTTTCCCGTGCTCCCCGTGGCCAGGGGGCAGCGTGGCGCGGTCTTCTTCCGGAATGTTGATGTCCCGCATCATCGGGATGACGCCCAGCACAGGCTTGCCCGTACGGTTCCGCATGTAGCTGTGCGCCGGGGCCAGCAGATCCGGATCTCCTCGAAATTTGTTGACCACGAACCCCGCCAGCAGTTCTTTTTCCCACGGGGCGAATGTCATCCACGTTCCCAGAAAGGAGGCGTACACTCCGCCACGGTCAATGTCCCCGGCGAGCAGAACCCTGGCACGCGCGTAGCGGGCCATGTTCATGTTGACCACGTCTGCTGATTTCAGATTGATTTCTCCGGGGCTTCCGGCCCCTTCCAGGCAGATGAGTTCATATTCATCCGCCAGGGAATCGTATGCTTTGCATACGTCCGGCCAGAAGCGCCTTTTAGCCGTGAAGTATTCCCGCGCGTCCATGCTGCCTACGGGCCGCCCCATCACGATCACCTGGGAGCCGGTATTGGAATGGGGCTTGAGAAGAATGGGGTTCATTCTGGCATCCGGATCAATGCGGCAGGCCTGGGCCTGCACTATCTGGGCGCGGCCCATTTCCTCTCCCAGAGCGGTTACGCCGGAGTTGAGAGCCATATTCTGCGCCTTGAACGGAGCCACCCGGTAGCCGTCCTGAAGGAAAATGCGGCACAGGGCTGCCGTGAGCACGCTTTTTCCCGCATCGGAGCAGGTGCCCTGAATCATCAGGGCCGGTCTGGGCGATTTACGGATAATGGAAGGGCCGTTTCCCGCCAGTTCGGCGCGCAGAGCTTCTGCCAGCAGGGCGTGTTCCTCCGGCGTGCGGACGCCGGAGCGGAACCAGCCGCCCGTTTCCAGTCCCGGATAATTGGAACAGTCGCGCAGCGCGATGCCGTATTTTTTCAGGAGCCGGGCTGCCAGGCCATGAGGCGCCCCCGCCAGGCGGAAGAGCAGGAAGTTGGCCTCGGACGGGAGTACGGCGGCACCCGGCAGGGAGGAAAGCCTGCGGAACAGGTCATCCCGGCGTTCCCGGTTCCGGGCGCGTTCCCTGTCTGCCCAGGAAGAGGGGTGTTTCAGCACGGCCTTCGCCGCTTCCGCCGCAAAGGCATTCACGTTCCAGGTGGGCAGGGATTGCCGCAGCCGCTCCGCGAGCGGAGCGGCACAGATGGAAAAACCGCACCGGACGCCGGCCATGCCGTAAAACTTGGTCAGGGAGCGCAGAACCACCAGGTTGGGAAGGAGAGCCGCTTCTCGGAGCAGCGATCCCGCTCCTTCTGCGTAATCCATGAAAGATTCGTCAATGATCCAGAGGACTTCGGGGCGGCTCTGGACAGCCCTGCGCAGGGCCGCTGCGTCCAGCAGGCTGCCGGACGGATTGCTGGGATTTGCCAGAAAAACAGCGCTTCCGTCTGCGGCCTGTTCCTCCAGATGACAAAGAGACGGGAGAAAGGAATTCCGTTCCTCCGTCCGGATGGAAAGAACATCCATGCCGTGGCGCAGGCAGGCCAGCCTGTATTCGGAAAAAGCGGGTTCCGGAATGACGGCCTGTTTAAGGTTTAATGCGCGCGGAAGAGCGTGAATGAGTTCATTGGCCCCGTTTCCAAATACGAAGCAGCCGGAAGGAAGCCCGTAATGAACCGCCGCCAGTTCTCGCAGATCCGCCGCATCCGGAGAAGGGTAGGGTACTGCGTTTTCCATGGCCTTCCACAATGCTGAAGCGATGAACTCCGGCATACCTTCCGGCCTCAGGTTGACGCTGAAGTCCAAAATATCCCGTTCCGGGCGGCAGGCCTCCTCCGCCAGGGATTTTAAATCTCCGCCATGTGAAAAAACGTTCATGCCACAGTAATTGGAACCGGCGTACCGAAGGGTTGTCCGCGCCGGAGAAAGAAAGGAAGCGCCTTGCAAGTTCGGAATTCCTCGTAGCCGGAAGCTTCGCCGGAGACGGGAAATCTTCCCTGTTGCGGGAACGTGGGAACAAGGAGCGTCATGAGCGCATCATGTCCTGTGTGCGCCGGGAGTGACAAGACAAAAATGGAAAGCCCCGTGAGGAAAAGAGGGATGGAGAGCAATGCGCTGAAAAGGGAAAACGGCTGCAATTCATCTGGATGTTCAAAGAAAAATTTTTTTGTCTTGTCATACCGGTCTCTTTGGTATTTTATCCGTCCCATGAACCCTTATGGGAAGGGTTACAGACCTCAGGGACGCCCGTAGCCGGGCAGGAAATAAATGGGGAATACCGGTGTGAGTCCGGAGCGGTACCGCCACTGTAAGCGAGCCTGCCTCGCAAGCCAGGAAACCAGCCTGTGAGGTTGTCCAACTGTTCGGCGAGTTACCGAACGTAAGGCACTACAACCATGCTTTATACGAAGAAAGCCCTTCAAATGGGCGCAATTGCTGTTGGCCTTGCCGCATTCGCAGGCCAGTCCTCTCTTGCCGAGTCCGCTAAAAAGGAAGACTCCAAGCCCTCCGTCAGGACGGAAACCATGCAGGTTATGCCGGAACTGACCATGGCGTCTCACTTTGTGGGCGTGCCGTACAATCGCTCCGGAGTGTCCGTTTCCATCATCAATCCGGAAGAATTCCAGAAGGCGGGCATTGAAACCCTGACGGGAGCCCTTTCCCAGACGCCCGGCGTTTTCACGCTGGACGGAGGCGGCACCTGGCAGCGCGGTTCCGTGAGCAACACCGTCATCCGCGGGATGAACAAGGATACCTACACCCTGACCATGGTTGACGGCATGCGCATCAGTGATGCCAACATGTCCGGCAACAAGCTGCTGGGCATCACCAATCTCTTTACGGTGGGCAATGTGGAAGTGGTGAAAGGCGCGCAGGGCGCCGTCTTCGGTTCCGGCGCCATTGGAGGCGTCGTCGCGATGGATACTCCGGAGGGGGAAGGCGATCCCGTAACCCGGATTTTTGCGGAGGCCGGTTCCTTCGGCTCTTTCAACAGCTACATCACTTCCTCCGGCAAGATCAAGAAGCTTTCCTATTTTGTAGGCGTCGGGTTTGAAACTACGGAAAACGATCCGTCAATCTATCCGTCCATTTATGACAACAGGACAGGCATGAACGATTTCCGCCAGTGGCAGGAAGCCGTGCGCCTGGGCTATGACATCAATGACAAGGTGAAGGTGAGCTTTACCTATCGCCGCCTGGATTCCTACTTTGAATATCCCACGCCTTATGTGGATTATAACCAGTGGCCTTCCGTTCCGGATCCCCATCTGTACAATACGGAAGACAAGAACCGCAGCAATCTGGTGACAGGACGTGTGGATGCGGAAATTTCCAAGCTGTGGTCCACCAGTTTCATGGTGGGGCATTACAACATGGACTATTCCTGCCATACTCCCGGATTTGATTTCCAGCCCAACGTGATGCGCAACCGCCGTTTTCAGGCGGAGTGGCGTAATGCGCTGACGTGGAACAAGGAATGGAAAACCATCGCCGGCATGGCCTGGGACCGTTCCGACTACATGAGCGAAAACAATTACGTTGCCAAGGATGAATGGCAGAGCACGCTTGCCTTCTTTGCGGAGCAAATGTGGTCACCCACGGACAGCTTTGACGCCAGCGTGGCCCTGCGCCTGGAACATGATTCCGTCTGGAACAATCATTTTACGTGGCGTTATTCCAATTCCTGGAAAGTGACGGGCAAGGATTCCCCCACCCGTATTTTCGGTTCCGTGGGTTCCGGTTTCCGCGCGCCCACCTATTTTGAGCAGTATGCGGCCAATTATGGTTATGTTGGCAACCCTGATCTGGATGTGTCCAAGTCCCTGGGCGGCGATCTGGGGGTGGAACAGCGTCTGGCGGACGGCCATTATGCTTCCGTGACGGGCTTCTGGACCCGTATCGACGATGAAATCGGCACCATGAGCGTAGGCACCTGGCCTAATTCCTATACCACTTACACCAATTATTCCCACTGCACTTCCTACGGCGTGGAAGTGGCGTTCAAGGGACAGTTCAAGGACGCGTGGAACAGCGGCTATTATGCCAATTACACCTTCACGATGCCCAAGCGCGATTCCATCGGCAAATACGAGACCATTCAGATGGCCAATACCGCCCGCCACACCATCAACGCGGAAGTTTATACCTCCCCGGTTGAAAAGCTGACGGTCGGCTTCGGCGTAACGGCCGCCATGGGACGCACGGATTACAATTATGCCCGTCTGGACAATTTCTTTACGGCGCGCCTGTTTGCCCGTTACCAGGCAACGGACAATGTGTCCCTCCATGTGCGTCTGGAAAACCTGTTTGACCAGAAGTTCATCATGACGAATGATTATAACTTCGGCCCGCGTGAAGCCCGTGGATTCGGAATCTTCGGCGGTGTGACGGTCGAATTCTAAGTTCCTTTCAATATTAATTGTTGATTGCTCCCCCATCTTCCGTCTTGCGGACTGTTTCAGGCGAAGTGAACGGTTCCGCGCGGAAGATGGGTTTTCTGTTTTCCGTAGTTTCCGGAATCGGTTAACATGTGGCGGCCATCTGAGTTGTGTTGCGCTGGATATCCATACTGGGGGCATTGGCCCTTTCCGTCTTTCTGGGAGGTGTCTTTTACTTTTCCCAGCGTGAGAAGAATGTTTGGCATGAATTTTCCGGCCGGATGGACGGCAGGGGGATGCCTGCCGTATTTGACGGTTTTGTGGAACGCTGGAACAGGGCCGTGGAACGGGAGCTGCGCCGTGAATTGGCTGAAGGGGAGAGGAAGGAAAAACTTCTGGTCGTTTCCCGCGGGGAAGGGGACGGCCGGCGTTTGGCGGAACAGGCTCGTTCCGTGGAACGCATCAGGAAAAGGCTGTTATTGAAAGACCATATCCGCCTTCTTCCTCTGGAAGACGTTCCGGACGGATTGGAATGGCAAACCGGAATGGAAGAGCCGGATGTGGGTGATCCGCGCGCCGTCAAGGGTGGAAGAGTCCGGTTGTGGATCAATACTCCGTTTCCCGGAACTTTGCGTGCTTTCGGGCCGGGAAGTGAAAATTTTTTCAATTACTCCGCCATTGACAACGTGTGGCTTCCCCTCGTGGGGCTTCATCCGGAAACCTTCCGTCCCATTCCGGGCCTGGCGGACCGCTGGGCCTTGTCCGCAGACGGAAAAACCGTTTTTTATCATCTGGATCCGGAAGCGGCCTATTCGGACGGACGCATCGTGAAAGCGCAGGATTTTCTGCTGAACATTTGCCTCCGTACGTCCGGTTTTGCCCGGGATCCGTTCTGGACAACCCTGTTCCGTTCCATGTATGATCAGATTACGGTATACGGGGATTCCATCATTGCCCTGACGCTGCCGTCCCGCGGGCCGCTGCTGCCTTACATGGCCTGTGCGGATTTTCATCCGGCCCATCCCGGTTTTTACCATGATTTCAACGCTCTGTTTCTGGAACGCTACCAGTGGAAAGTCCCTCCAAATACGGGTGGCTACATGGTTGTTCCCGCTAAAATCCGGATAGGAGAAAGCATTACCCTGGCCCGCGTGAAAAATTGGTGGGCGAAGGGCAGGAAGTATTACCGCCATTCCTGCAATGCGGACCAGGTGGAACATGTGTTTGTGAACATGGAAAACAAGGCGGTTGAAATGTTCCGCCGCGGGGAACTGGACATCATGAACGTCCGTAAGCCGGAGGTGTGGGAAACGGGGCTGGAACTGCCGGAAGTGCACCGGGGCTATATAGATAAATACAGTCTGGAAGCCAATTACGCCTGTCCCCCGTACGGACTGTATCTGAATTGCTCGGACAAACTGTTGAAAAATCCGGATATCCGCCGCGGGCTGGCGCATTCCGTGAACATGGGCCTGGTGATTGATACTTTGTTCCGCGGGAATATGAGAAGGCTCGGTTCCTACATGGAGGGGTACGGAGACCTGACTCTTCCGCTGAAAGCTCCGGAATACAGCAAGAAAAAAGCCATGGAATATTTTGCCCGCGCCGGCTACCGGGAAATGGGGACTGACGGCGTGCTGAAAAATGAACGGGGAGAACGGCTGGTGGTGGAACTGACGTTTGCGGATTCATCCGTCCTGATGACCAACGTCTGTTCCATTCTCCGGCAGGAGGCCCTGAAGTGCGGGGTGGACCTGCGTCTGGATTCTCTTACCTATAGTGTCTGTTCCCGTAAGGTTTTTGAAAAACGGTATCAGGCGGCTCTGTGGGCGTGGCCGCTGCAGACGCCGTTCCCACGGCTGTATGAAACATTTTCTTCCGAACTGGCGTATGATGCCCGCGGAAATCCCGTAGGCAATACGAATAATATTATGGCTGTGTCGGACGCTGAACTGGATGCCGCCCTGGATGCGGAACGCAATGCCCCGGATACCGGTTCCCTGAAGCTGGCTCTTCACCGTGCCCAGCAGCGTCTTTATGAACTTTGCGTCTGGATTCCCGGCTGGAGGGAACCCTACACGCATGTCGCCTGCTGGCGCTGGATACGCTGGCCGGAATCTCCCACCCGGTTCTGTTCCCCCAGAATTTACAATCCGCTGGAATCGCACCTGTACTGGGTGGATGAAGAAATGAAGAAGGAAACGCTGGAGGCTCGGAGCCGTGGCGTACCGTTTGAAGAAAAGCATCAAATAATATATCTTGAAAGACAGGATGGTGCCGTTCCGTAATAAAACCGGGTCACCGTCTCCTTTTTAAATTGAAAGGAGGTGATTTTTCATCATAATCTCCTTCGCATTTACCGTAATTAATTATTAATTCCATAATCATGAAATTATCCTTTTTCTCCGTTCTGCTTCTGGCAGGGCATCTTTGCGTGGCTGCTCCCATGCCTCTGCCGGAATCCAATGACGGAGCCAGGCATGTCTTCTCTACTAATCAGGAAAATTTTTTGATGGACGGAAAGCCCGTCAAAATCATTTCCGGGGAAATGCATTATCCTCGCGTGCCGCGCCAACACTGGAAGGACAGGTTCCAGCGCATAAAGGCCATGGGCATGAATACCGTCTGCACTTATCTGTTCTGGAACGTGCACGAACCGGAACCCGGCAAATGGGACTTCTCCGGCAATCTGGATTTTGTGGAATTCATCAAGGAAGCGCAGAAGGCCGGCCTGTGGGTCATTGTGCGTCCCGGGCCCTATGTGTGCGCGGAATGGGAATTCGGCGGATTTCCCGGCTGGCTGCTGAAGGATGAAGATTTGAAAGTCCGTTCCCAGGATCCCCGCTTCCTGGAACCGGCCATGGCTTATCTTAAAAAAGTCTGTTCCATGCTGGAACCTCTGCAGATTACCAAGGGAGGCCCCATCATCATGGCCCAGGTGGAAAATGAATATGGTTCCTATGGTTCTGACAAGGATTACGTGAAAAAGCATCTGGACGTTATCCGGAAGGAACTTCCGGGAGTTGTTCCCTTCACGTCGGACGGCCCGAACGACTGGATGATTAAGAACGGCACGCTTCCGGGCGTTGTTCCCGCCATGAATTTCGGCGGCGGAGCCAAGGGCGCCTTTGCGAATCTGGAGAAGCACAAGGGTAAAACGCCCCGCATCAACGGCGAATTCTGGGTGGGCTGGTTTGACCACTGGGGCAAGCCCAAGAATGGCGGCAGTACGGAAGGTTTCAACCGAGACCTGAAGTGGATGCTGGAAAATAACGTCTCCCCCAACCTCTTCATGGTGCATGGGGGGACCTCCTTCGGCTTCATGAACGGGGCGAACTGGGAAGGCGCCTATACGCCGGATGTAACCAATTACGACTACGGCGCCCCCATTTCCGAAAACGGAACCCTGACGGACCGCTACCGCACCTTCCGCCAGACTATTCAGGATTATTACGGTGATACGTACAAGCTTCCCGAACCTCCCGCCCAGCCGGAAATGATGGAGCTGCCCCCCATCACGTTTACGGAAACGGCCGGCATGTTTTCCCGTCTTCCTCAGCCCTCCATCCGCAAGGAGCCCGTCCACATGGAAGCCCTGGGGCAAAGCCTGGGTTTCATCCTGTACCGGACAAAGGTGCAAGGACCGGTGAAAGGAGAACTGAAGATGAACAACATGCAGGACCGCGCCATCGTTTACGTGGATGGCAAGAGGCAGGGGGCGGCGGACCGCCGTTACAAGCAGGATTCCTGTGACGTGGTGATTCCTTCCGGACTTCATACGGTGGACATTTTTGTGGAAAACATGGGCCGCATCAACTTCGGCGGCCAGATACAGGGCGAGCGCAAGGGCATCCGAGGGCCCATCACGCTGGACGGCAAAAAGCTGGAAAACTTCCTTATCTACAACTTCCCGTGCAAGGGAGTGGAGCTTCTTCCCTTCTCCGGCAAGAAGCCGGCGGGCGACCAGCCCGTGTTCCACCGCGGGTATTTCAACGTTTCCAATCCCAAGGATACCTACCTGGATATGCGGGACGGCTGGAAGAAAGGCGTTGTGTGGGTGAATGGACGCAATCTGGGCCGCTTCTGGTTTATCGGCTCCCAGCAGGCTCTTTATTGCCCCGGAGAATACCTGAAGCCCGGGAAAAATGAAATCGTGGTGCTGGACGTGGACGGAGGTTTCGGCACGGTGAAGGGTGTGAAGGAAGCCATTTATGAAGTCAACAGGGACCCCGCCATGGCGGATGTCTTCCGCGTAGGCAAACCTGTGGCCCCCGCTGCCGGCCAGCTGGTGCACAAGGGTTCCTTCGCCAAGGGGGCAGATCAGCAGGAAATCAAATTCCGCGCTCCCGTCCAGGCCCGTTACATCGCCATTGTCAGTAAAAACGCCCATGACAACGGCCCCCATGCCGCCATTGCGGAGCTGAACTTCCTGGATGCCTCCGGCAACCTGCTTCCCCGCGAACAGTGGTCCGTGGTTTATGCGGATTCCCATGAAACGACGGGGGAAGCCGCCCAGGCGGGCCTGGTGATGGACAACCAGCCCACCACCTACTGGCATACCAAGTGGCAGGGGGACAACCCTCAGCATCCGCACATGATCGTGCTGGATCTGGGCAAGGTGCAGAAACTTTCAGGATTCCGCTACCTGCCGCGCCAGAACAGGGAAAACGGCCGCATCAAGGACTATGAAGTCTATGCGTCTCCCAAGCCGTTCAAGCCTGCCAAGTAAGGTTCTCTGAATTGTTGAACTTTTCAGGGCCGCTTCCTCCAGGATGAGGGGGCGGCCTTGTTGCGTCCGGACATCCCGGAAGAAACAGTTCTCCTTTGCCCGGATAAGAGCCGTTCCGGCTTAAAGATGCGTATCAGCTTTCCGTCCCTTTGTTTCCTGCTGTTGTGCGGGCCGGTATTCCATGCGCAAAAAAGCGGCTCCGTAGTGTAACGGAGCCGCCGGAAGACAGTAATAAATCTGATAATTGTTTGTTAGAAATTCCAGGAGAAGCCCAGCTTGATGGTGTGGTAGCCGGGGTCATTGTAGCCCTGAATCTGGTAGTATTCGTAGCCGAGCACGAAGTCCGCACTGTTGGAGATGCTGAACTTGAAGCCGGCCTGGGCAGCCCAGGAAAACTTGGTGGAGGAAATGGTACGGGAACGGCTGCCGTCTTCCAGGCCATGAATGGTGGTCTTTACGTCACCATAGGTGGCGCCGGCTTTGCCGCCCAGATAGAACATGGTATAGTCGCCGATGGGAAGGTTCAGCGTGTAACCGGCCATCATCGGAATATAAGTGGAACGGAGGCTGGCGGTATAAGGGCCGCTGATGCCCAGGTCCTGCACGCTGGGATGGTGGGAACCGGCCAGGATGCCGCCGTTCAGGGAAATCTGATGAACAATGCTGCCGGTTTCAATATAGTTGAAAATGCTCAGATTGCCGCCGGCCACGTTGGGCATGGCGTCTTTGGTGGCGATTCCGTAAGCCCCTTCCAGGGACATGCCGAACTGGCCGTCGTATTTGTCGGCATGATAGGCGCTGGCGGAAGACACGGAGGCTGCAATGGCCAAACCTAACAGTATAGTCTTGTTCATATGGGGATAAATGGTGATTTAACTGTAATCCATTCTTGGCAGTTTTCTCTTTTGAAGTCAAACATGAAATATCAAATGGGCGCGAAATACCCAAACCCGGGGAGATGAAGTTGCCAGAACGCTCCCGGTGGGGTACATTCTGCTCCATGGAACAACAAGCGTGTGATTTGCTGGTGACCGCTTCCCGCATGCTGGGCGGGGCGGAACAGTCCGGCGCTCCCGGAGATGCGGCTGTCGCCGTCCGGGACGGGAAAATTCTGGAAACGGGGGACGCCGCAGAACTGGAAGCCAGGTGGACGCCCACCGTCCGCAGAGATTTGGGGAATGTGCTGCTGATGCCGGGGCTTATTAATGCCCATACGCATGTCCCCATGACCTTTTTGCGCGGTTTTGCGGATGACTTGCCGCTGATGGAATGGTTGACCGGGCATATTTTCCCGGTGGAAGCCCGGCTGACGGATAAAATCGTTTCCCTGGGAGCCCGGCTGGGCATGTATGAAATGATGCGGACGGGCACCACGGCGTTTGTAGATTCCTACCTGTTGGAAGCCAATGTTCTCCAGGAAGCGGAACGTATGGGTATGCGCTGTGTGGGCGGGGAGGTCATTTTTGCTTTTCCCTCTCCGGCATACGGAGGGTGGGACGGTGCGGAAGCCCTGTACCGGGAGCAGGCGGAACGATTTTCCGGCCGCGGCAGAGTGCAGGCGGCCCTGATGCCGCACAGCGTGTACACCACCAGTGACGAGGTTCTCCGGCGTTCCATGAAGCTGGCGGAGGAACTGGATATGATGCTGCATATCCATCTGTCCGAATCCGCCGGGGAAGTGGAGCAGTGCCGTTCCCTGCACGGAGGAAGGCGCCCCGTGGGCTATGCCCGTGATATGGGGCTGCTGAATGAACGCGCCGTGCTGGCCCATATGGTGGACGTGACGGATGAGGAACTGGAACTGGTGGCTGCTTCCGGAGCGGCGGTTGTCCATAACCCGGTCAGCAACCTGAAACTGGCGTCCGGCTTCGCCCGCGTGCGGGACATGGCGCGGGCCGGCGTTTCCGTCTCTCTGGGAACGGACGGAGCGTGCAGCAACAACAGTCTGGACATGTTTGAAACAATGAAGCTGGCCGCTATTCTTGCCAAGGGGTACAGCGGGGACGCTACTGCGGTCCCCGCCATGCAGGCGTTGAAGATGGCGACGGAGGAGGGCGCCCGCATGTTCCGGACGCCGGGGCTGGGCACACTGGTTCCGGGGGCTCCCGCGGATATGATAGCCCTGAACCTGGATGAACCGAACCTGTGCCCGATTTTCAACGAAGCGTCCCATGCCGTTTATGCAGCTTCCGGCAAGGATTGCGTGTTCACCATGGTGGAAGGGAAAATTTTATATGACCACGGAATTTACACGGACGGCCTGTACGCGGATACCGCCGCGGAAATGCGGGACCTGGTGGAGTGGGTGAAGGGAGGCAATGATAGTTAAGAGTTAATAGTGATTAGATAATGGTTGTCGCCCTGTTGCCCGTTAATAGTTAACTGTTACCTATTAACTGTTTTCCGGGGCGTCGCATGTTCATATTCCTTCTTTACCCGCAAGGGGGGATGCCCTTATAGTAATTTCATGCAATATGATCTCATCGTCATTGGTGGAGGCCCTGCCGGCTATGTGGGCGCCATCCGCGCCGCCCAGCTGGGGAAATCCGTGGTGTGCGTGGAACGCGACCGGGTAGGGGGTACCTGTCTGAACTGGGGGTGCATCCCCACCAAGGCGCTTCTGAAAAACGCGGAGGCCTACCGGATCGTGACGGACCGCGCCAGGGAATTCGGCATGACGGTGGAGGGCGTCAGCGTGGATTGGAGCGAAGTGATCGGCCGTTCCCGCAAGGTCAGCGACCGCCTGGCCGGCGGCGTGGGGTTCCTTTTCAAGAAGAACAAGGTGGATTCCGTTACGGGGGAAGCCTCCATCATTTCTCCTGGCAAGGTGGAAGTAAAGGCCGCCGACGGAACGGTGAACGTTCTGGAGGGAAAGAATATCCTGGTCTGTACCGGCTGCGTCACCCGCACGGTGCCCAGCCTTCCCCTGAACGGCACTACTGTCATCGGCTCCAGGGAAGCCATGGTGCTGGAAAAGCGGCCAGAAAGCATGATCATCATCGGTTCCGGAGCTATCGGCACGGAATTTGCCTACATTTACAATTCATTCGGCACCAGAGTGACGCTTATTGAAGCGCTTCCCCGGATGCTTCCCAATGAAGACGACGACTCCTGCATGACGCTGGAACGGGCATTCAAGAAGCAGGGCATCAAGGTGATGACGGGAGCTTCCGTGGAATCCGTCACGGAAACCTGTGACGGACAGGTTAAGGCCAGCGTGAAAAACAGCAGGGGACAGGAAGAGGAAATCACGGCGGATGTCTGCCTGGTAGCCATCGGCGTGAAGCCGGTTGTTCCTGCCGCTCCCGGCTTGGAATTGACGGAAAAGGGATTCGTCAAGGTGAATGACCGCTACGCGACTTCCATTCCCGGTGTGTATGCGGCAGGCGATGTGATCGGCGGCGTGCTGCTGGCGCATACGGCTTCTTTTGAAGCTGTGCAGGCAGTAGAGGGTATGTTTAATCCGGATTACCAGCCCAGGCAGGTGGGCTTTTTCCCGAGCTGCACGTATTGCTACCCGCAGGTGGCTTCCGTAGGTAAAACGGAGCGCGCCCTCAAAGAGGCTGGCGTGGAATACAAGGTGGGGAAATTCCCCTTCCAGGCCATTGGCAAGGCTGTAGCAGCCGGAGAACCGGACGGTTTCGTAAAAACCCTGTACGGAGCCAAAAACGGAGAACTCCTGGGAGCCCATATCGTGGGGCCGGAAGCCACGGAATTGATTGCCGCGCTGGGTATCGGCATTCAGGCGGAACTGACGGACGAGGATATTCATGCCACCATTTTCGCCCATCCCACGCTGTCTGAAGCCATCCATGAATCCATGCTGGCTTCCGAGGGAATCGCCATCCACATGTAATGGTTTTCAATGGAAGGGCCCCAGCCGGGGTTCTTCCATTAATTCCTTTGCAATGTAAACGGGTGAATGACAATCTGCGTTGAAAAAAGACGTTCAAGGATAAACTTGTTGATGAGGGCTGCAGCGTCAACAATTCCCGTAAGTTTATCAGACAGGCTTTAAGCAGGATTGATAGTCAATGTAGTAGATTGACTGTAAGTTTTGGAAAGCCGCGGTTTGCTTGTTTATATCATCAAAGAACGGGGATAACCTGGAAACCACAGGCAACAGGGCCATTTGCGGCACGAGTGGACGGACAGCCGCGAAAACGGAGCGGGAGTAAGCCAAAACGGCTCATGCCGCATTGAAGTACGGAAAAGAAAGGGCAAAAAGATTTTGGAAACAGTTCCGAAACAGTTTCGCTTCAGCCTCTGTTTTCGTTTTTTATTTGCGTGATGAATGGGAAGTGTTTGATACTAATTTATGGGGAAAATATATTTATAACGTATAGATAATTCCTCGCATTTATTTCTTCTCCAATATTTTCTGTTTTCTCTTTACCGGGTGTCTGATGACAGTTTTCAGTTTGCCCACATCACATTTGCGTGGATCGGAAAGATAAATTTCGTGATGATAACGAGTATCGGTAATATCGATCTCATATCCATTGGCATTTGCGTATTCTTCCATCTGGTGGATGGTTTCGGGTTCGTTATCATAAGAGCCGAGGTGCATGCATTGAACGCAATCGCCTTCTTCATAGGTAAGAAAATCCACCGTTGAAAAGTCCTTCTTTTTCTTTTTGGTTGCTTCCTCGATTGCCCACTCAAGATCTTCCTTAGTCACAAAGTCTGGTAAACGGATAATAGAAATAAATTTAAAATTTTCTTTATGGCCATAGTCCATTCCATCGCTGCCATTTTGCCACCAAAAGCCTTCAAGAGGCGGGACAATATACTCAAAAAAGCCTTTAATCTTGCGAGAACTCTTATAGCTCATTTTGATAGTATAGGCAATTCCGTAAAGTAGTTCAATGGAGCGTTGGTATTCTCCACCCTCATCATTGGGATTTCCCTTGCCACGAACTGCTATGTAATTCATTTTAGGAATAGTAACGATTGCCGGTTTGTTCTTCGGCATGTAAAATTCCTTGTATTCTTTCTTATAATCAAAAACCATGCTTAACACTCATTGAAATTATTTTTTTTCTTATTATGCCATTTATGAATTTTTAGAATCATAAAGGGAAAATCGGAAGTAAATAAAAGACTGAGCGCAACAGACGAAATTTTTTGAAAATACAGCGGTTTTAGAGTGATTGATTTTTTAATTGCGATTTGCTGATTAGTTCAATCGATTCGAATATGGCACATTTCTCTGTTACAAATAATCCGTGTTTTATATATGCTTTAACTATCCAGTTCGTCAAGAGGAGGGTAGTATTTTTTATAAAGAGTTTGAAGAATCCCCCTCCCTAAAAATTTTCCCCTTCCCTTGAAAAGCGCCTCTTGACAAAAGACCTGGGGGATTCATTTCCTGAATACTTGGAAAATTAAAAAAGATATTTGTTTTTTTCTTCTTGTTATTTAGACTTTTTCCCTGCGGCTCCTCATAACTCGAATACTGGATTTTCCACGGCATTTTTGACGGCAACGAGAAATTGCACGGCCTGCTTGCCGTCCACCAGGCGGTGGTCGTAGGAAAGGGCGAGGTACATCATGGGCCGGACGACGATTTGGCCGTCCCGGACCACGGGGCGTTCCTGAATGGCGTGCATGCCCAGAATGCCGCTTTGGGGAGGGTTCAGAATCGGGGTGGAAAGAAGCGATCCATACGTGCCGCCGTTGGAAATGGTAAAGCATCCGCCTTGCAGATCCTGCATGGACAGGTTTCCGATACGTGCTTTTTCCGTCAGGACGGCGAGTTCCTGTTCCAGTTCCGGAAACGTTTTCCGGTCACAGTCCCGCAGCACGGGGACGACGAGGCCCTTATCCGTGCCAATGGCTACAGAGATGTCATAGTACAGGTTTTCCACGATGTCCGCGCCGTCAATTCTGGCGTTGACCTGGGGCACTTCCTGCAAGGCCTTGACTACTGCCTTGATAAAGAAGCTCATGAAACCAAGCTTGGTTCCGTGCCGTTCCCGGAATTCTGCATGGAATTGTTTGCGGAGTTCCATCACGGAGGACATGTCGCATTCGTTGAAGGTAGTCAGGATGGCCGCCTGGTGCTGGGCCTCTACCAACCGTGCCGCGATGGTACGGCGCAACGGGCTCATGGGTTTTCTGATGAAGCGCGGAGAAGCCTCCTTTCCTGTTTTCCCATTTTTTCCGGAGGTTGTCTGATCCGGTGAGGATGTTTTCTTTTCCGGCTTTTGTTCCGGGGCGCCAGTCACAGGTGAGGAGGGACCGGAAGCGGGTTTCTCCCGCGTTTCCAGTGGTACGGAGGGCGGTGCGGCGGAACTTCCGTCAAGGGGGGAAATGCGGCCTAAAACCGCGCCGATGGGGGCTTCCGCCCCTTCCGGGACGAGGATTTCCAGCACGCCGCTTTCATCCGCCTCCAAATCCGTGGAAACCTTGTCCGTTTCCAGCGTCACCAGCGTATCGCCTTTGGCTACCGGATCGCCGGCGTTCTTGTGCCACGCGGCTACGGTGGCGGAGGTGACGGATTCTCCAAAGTTGGGAGTCAGGATGTCGCTCATGGGAGGAAGATGGGTTCAGGATTGCGCCCGCGGCCCGAAGGCAGCGGCGAGAAGTCTTTTTTGCGCGGCGGCGTGCAGGGCCTTGGCTCCTTCCGCAGGGCAGGCCATGGGCGGCCGTCCCGCATAGCGGAAGGAGGTGGCGAAGAGGTGCCCCAGCCTGTTCCGCAGGTGGCCCCAGGCCCCCATGTTGGAGGGTTCCTCCTGGCACCAGACGAAGTCGCGCACTTTCTGGTAGGGTGCCAGCAGGAAGGTGAGCTGTTCCCGGGCCAGAGGATAGATTTGTTCCAGACGGATGATTACCGTGTCTGCAATATTCCGTTCCTTCCGGCAGGCGGCCAGGTCATAATAAACTTTCCCGGTGCAGAAGACGGCGCGCGTCACCTGATCCGGCGCGGGAGCGTCCGGGTCCGGCAGTACTTCGCGGAAACGGGAGGGGGCCAGAAATTCCCGGTGCGGGGAGACGGCATCCGGACGGGAGAGCAGGCTTTTGGGCGTAAAGACGATCAGGGGCTTGTGCAGATTTCGGTGCACCTGGCGGCGCAGGGCGTGGAAGTATTGGGCCGGGGTGGTGGGGTTGATGACCTGCATGTTGTCGTCCGCGCAAAGCTGGAGATAGCGTTCCATGCGGGCGCTGGAGTGTTCCGAGCCCGCCCCTTCATAGCCGTGGGGCAGCAGCAGCACCATGCGGTTTTTCTGGCGCCATTTGGCCTCCGCGGCCGCAATGAACTGGTCCACAATAACCTGTGCTCCGTTGGCGAAGTCCCCGAACTGGGCCTCCCACATGACCAGAGCGTTCGGGCTGTCCAGTGCGTAGCCGTATTCAAAGCCCAGCACGGAGGCTTCCGACAGAGAGGAGTTGTAAATGCGGAACGCGGTAGTGCCGTGGTTCAGCTTTTCCAGAGGAGTGTACAGGGAGCCGTCATTGAAGTCATGCAGGACGGCGTGCCGCTGGGAGAAGGTGCCGCGCTGACAGTCCTGGCCGGACAGGCGCACGGTGTGGTTTTCCGCGAGCAGGCTGCCCCAGGCCAGGGATTCCGCCATGGCCCAGTCCAGCGGTCCGCCTTCCCGGAAGGCCTCCCTGCAGCGAGCCAGGAAGCGTTTTTCCAGCGTGGGGTGAGGCGTGAAGCCGTCCGGCAGTTCCGTAAGGATATTTCCGATGCGCTGGAACAACTCCGGGCTGATTCCCGTCCGTATGCTGGTACGCGGGATGGGCGTTTCATCCGCATCCTGCGCGGTGGCGGGCAGGAGGTAGTCCGCGGAATTTTCCTTCATTTGCAGGTAGGCCTGTTCCATGCCCTCCCAAAGGTCTTTCCTGATGTCCCGCTCCTGCTGTTCCGTCAATTCCCCGCGTTCCCTGAGCGCCGTTCCGTACAGGGCTGCGGCGGTGGGACGCGCCTCAATCCGCTTGGTCTGCATGGGTGCAGTAAAGGCGGCCTGATCCGTTTCATTGTGGCCCAGACGACGGTAACAGTACATGTCCAGAATGATGTCCCTTCCGAATTTCTGGCGGAACTGGAGCGCGAAGTCCGCCGCCCACACCAGGTCTTCCGGGCTTTCTCCGTTGATATGCAGGATGGGAGACTGGAGCATCTGGGCCACGTCCGTGGCGTAGCGGGAGGAGCGGGCTTCGTCCGGGCCGGTGGTGAAGCCGATCTGGTTGTTGATGACGAGGTGCACGGTGCCGCCCGTGCGGTAGCCTTTCAGCAGGGAAAGATTGAGCACTTCCGCCACGATTCCCTGCCCAGAGAAAGCGGCGTCTCCGTGCAGGACGAGCGGCAGCACATGCTTGCGTTCCGCGTCTTGCAGGTTGTGCTGCATGGCCCTGGCTCTGCCTTCCACCACGGGATACACGGCTTCCAGATGGCTGGGGTTGGAGGAGAGGCGGATGTGGAGGTCATGCCCGTCCACGTGGCGCGTGGCGGCGTAGCCGAGGTGGTATTTGACGTCGCTCCTGCCGATGGGGGATTCCGGAAGGTAGTCCGGCGTGAATTCGTGGAAGATGGTTTTCAGCGGTTTGTGGAGGATGTTGGCGAGCACATTCAGCCTTCCGCGGTGGGCCATGCCCATTTCAATGTGGGAGACTCCGGCGGCGGGACAGCGCTTGATCATGGCGTCCAGCAGGACGATGGCTCCTTCCCCTCCTTCCAGGGAGAAGCGTTTTTCCCCCATGAAGTGCTTGCCCAGGAATTCCTCAAACAGTTCCGCCCTGCAGAGATGGAAGAAGGCTTCTCTCCGGACTTCCGGGCCATAATCCACGCCGTTTGCCCGGAGCTGGATTTTTTCTTCAATCCAGGAGCGGATTCCCAGATTGTCTATGTGGTGGTATTCAAAGCCGATGGCTCCACAATAGATTTTTTGCAGCCGATTGATGATTTCACGGAGCGTGAGTGTCCCTCCGTCCATGAAGGTGCCGATGTTGACGGGCTGGTCCAGATCCTCTTCTTGGAATCCCATATCCTCCGGGGTGACGGGGAATCGGGGCCGGTTCGGCGGCTCCAGCGGATTGAAGCGGGCGCATTGGTGTCCCATGACCCGGTAGGCCCGGATGAGCTGGCTGATGCGCCCGCGGCCTTCCGCGCTTTCCGGAGGAACGGTGTAAAGGGACGTGTCCGCATCGGTCCCTGTGTTTTCTTTTTTCCCGGGGGCTTCTCCGCTCCCCAGTTCGTAGCCCTCGAACCAGGCTGCCCAGAGAGGATCTACGGACAGGGGATCGTTTTTCCATGATTGATGGAGCGCCGTAATTTTCTCTGGAGGGAGTTTGGAGAAGATGGAGGCATGCATGCGGCAGAGCGGATGGTACGGGGCGTTTTCAGTTCTCTGATCGCTATTTTTGCCCGCAGGGCGTCAATAACTGTGTTCGTTGAGCTGAACTTTTCCACGGAAGACCCAGTAAATGGCGGCGGAATAAGCCAGAACGAGCGGCACGCCCATGATGGCTATGTATGTCATCACGACCAGGCTTTCCCGCGTGGATGAGCCGTTGACGAGCGTCAGGGAGTGTTCCGGGTTGGGCATGGAGTAAAGCAGGTTGGGGAACATCGCTGTCCCGAAGAGAGCCATCATGCAGCCCATGGTGGAGCAGGAGGCGACGAAGGCCCAGCCCGGACGGTTCCTGTGGATGAAGAGCCAGATGGACGCGATGGAAATGACCGCCAGGGCGGCGATGCCGTAAATCCAGGGGGAGCGTTCCAGGGCCGCCGCTACGTGCGGAACATACAGCAGGGTGGCAGCCCCGTGCAGGATGATCAGGACAGTGAAGATGATGACGCAGGGTCTGAGCAGTTTCCTGATTTGTTCCTGAAGGCTGCCCTGGGTTTTCATCAGCAGGTAGATTCCCCCGTGCATGGAGAACAGGGCGACCGTCGTCAGCCCCAGAAGAACGGAATAAGGATTCAGCAGGCTGAGGAATGTTCCGGTGAAGTTTCCCTGCTCATCCAGAGGAATGCCTTTGGTAACGTTCCCCATGGCTACGCCGATGAGCAGAGCCGCCAGAAGGCTGCTGATGGAGAAGGTGGTATCCCATCCCCTGCGCCACCATTTCATGGGCTGCTTGCTTCTGAATTCAATGGACACGGCGCGGAAGATAAGGGTAAGGAGCAAGAGCATGAAGGCCAGGTAAAACCCGGAGAAGACGGAGGCGTACACGTACGGAAAGGCGGCGAAGAGGGCGCCTCCGCCCGTGATGAGCCAGACTTCGTTTCCGTCCCATACGGGGCCCACGGCATTTAGTGTGAGTCTTCTGTTTTCATCGCCCTTGATGAAAAGCTGAAGGGCGCCGGTTCCCAGGTCAAAACCGTCCAGAATGGCGTATCCGGAGAAAAGCACGCCGACGAGGATGAACCAGATGATTTGCAGGTCTGCGAGAGTGAGATTGTCCAACATGGTTTTAAAAGAGGGGTGAAGATTAGTCTTTGACAAAAGGAACCTGGAGTTTGCCTTCCCCGGCGCCGTCGTCTTCGTCAGTTTCCTGATCCGGACCTTTGTGGATTTTATGGGTGATTTGATAGAGGAAGAGGGCCAGCAGCAGGGCATAAATGATAAAGAACATACCCAGGGAGGAAAAGGCTTCCGCCGCGGTGAGGGTGGGGGATACGGCGTGTTCCGTTCTCAGGATGCCGTACACAATCCATGGCTGGCGCCCCAGTTCCGCTACGGCCCAGCCCGCCTGGTTGGCTATTTGCGGGCCCAGTACGGAGAAAACGAAGCACCAGAGCAGCCAGCGCTTCTGGAAGAGCCAGCCCTTTTTCCAGCCCCACAGGCCCACCAGAAACAGGGCCGCCAGGGCGCAGCCAATCAGGATCATGAGATGGAAGGAGTAAAAGACGGGCAGGATGGGAGGGCGTTCGTCCTGCGGGATGCCGTTCATGCCGGTGATGGCCGTGTCCAGGTCATGATGGGTCAGGAGGGTGAGCAAGTATGGGATGGAGACGCCCGTCACTTCATGAGTGGACGGGTTCATCCAGCCGATGAGATGGAGAGCCTGGGGAGCGCCGGATTCCATGACGCCTTCCATGGCTGCGAATTTGGCGGGTTGATGGATGGAGACTTCTCGTGCGCTGGAATCTCCCGTGATGCCCATGCCGGCCACGCCGATGAGGCCGATGACCAATGCCACCTTAAAACTTTTTTCTGACCCTCCGGTGAAGCGTTTTTTCAAAATATACCAGGCGGAGACGCTGAGGACGAGCGTGGCTCCCGCCAGCCAGCAGCCGGAGAGCGCGTGCGTCAGGCGGTCCACGGTGGATGGATTGAAAACAACGTCATAGAAGCTGGTGATATGGGCCTGGATTTTTCCGTTTACTTCCACCAGCTTGTATCCGGCGGGCGTCTGCATCCAGGAGTTGGCCACAATGATCCAGATGGCGCTGAAATGGGCGCCGAGAGCGACCATGCAGGAGGAAAGGAAGTGCATTTTGGGACCCACCTTGTCCCAGCCGAAAAGCAGGATGGCCAGAAAGCCTGATTCCAGGAAGAAGGCGAAAATGCCTTCTGCCGCCAGAGGACTGCCGAAGATGTCGCCTACGCAGCGGGAATAATCCGCCCAGTTGGTGCCGAACTGGAATTCCATCACGATGCCGGAGGCTACGCCAAGGGCAAAGATAATGCCGAAGATTCTGGTCCAGAATTTGGCCTGCTTGTGGTAGAGGTCATTCTTCGTTTTCAGCCACAGGCCTTCCAGGGCGACCAGAACCACCCCCAGGCCGATGGTCATCGGCGGGAAGATGTAGTGGAACATGATCGTGATGGCGAATTGGAGACGGGATAATAAGACCGGATCGTCCATGATTGATTGGGGATGAGTGGATGTTTATGGAACAGGAGGACGGCAGCCAAACACCGATACCTTCATACTTTATACATCCCAAGAGACCCTTTGTTCAATTATTTTCCTTTTCCGTGGATAACTTTTTAGATTACGTCTAGAAAAGAAAGGCTTAACACTGGATGAACACGTCCATCCCTTCTTCCGCCAGAGCAAAAAGAGCCATCATGTCCCTGGGAGAAAGGCGTATGCAGCCATGGGAAGCCGGGGTGCCCAGCAGTTCCGTATCGTTGGTGCCGTGGATGTAAATATAGCGGCTCCGGGTATTGGCGTTGTGCGGTTCCAGTCCGTCCAGCCACAGAATGCGGGTCAGGATGAAGTCGGAATGTTCATTCAGACTTTTCGGGATGGCGGTGGGATAGCGGCCTGCCGGAAGGCGTGAGATGAAAATAGTGTCCTCCGGTTCTCCGTCTCCGATTTTTTTGCAGATGCGGAAATGACCTGTGGGGGTTTTCCCGGAACCTTCTTCATGGCCTGTACCTGCCTTCCCGCTGGAAACGGGGCATTGGAGCAGGATTTTTCCGGATTTTTCCAGCACCAGTTCCTGGCGGGGCAGATTAATGCGTATGGAAGGGGAAGCCATGACGGGGGAAGGAGTCAAAGATGTTGCTACTCCTGTTGCTCCATCCGGGCAATGATGGCCTGGATGGCGGTTGTCAATTGCCGCGCTACATTGTTGTAGGCTGTCTGTCCGCAGCCGATGGGGTCGGCGATGCCGCGGTTGCCCGTGTAGCAGGTGACCAGCCTGACCTTGTCCGCATGTTCGGGGAAATTGGCAAGCAGGGCGGCCAGGTGGCTTTCCGTCATGGCGTAGACATCTGTGGCGTTTTTCATCAGTTCATCCGTAACAGGGCGGCTTTCATGGCTGGAGAGATTGACGCCATGCTCCCGGAGGACGTGGAGCGTTTCCGGACTGGCTGCCTGCCCGGGCCATGCGGCTGTTCCTGCGGAACCGGCCTGCCATTCCGGATGGTGCGCGGAAAGTTTCCGGAACAGGCCTTCCGCCATGGGGCTGCGGCAGGTGTTGCCGGTGCAGATGAAGAGGATGTGTTTGCGCTGTGTCATGAGTCGGGGCGTTCTCTTTTGGAGTGATGGGGGATAGGTACTTCGTTGGGTTCCTGATACAAGTTGTCCGGGGGCAGCACATGGCCGGCGCCGCTGCCTTCCGACGAGGGGGGGGCGTCGTCTTCTTCATCTTCATCCTCTGCATCGCGGGAGGGGGGGGAAAGCTGGGGGAACAGACTGCACGCCAGGGCTACGCACAGTACCGCCGTTATGGGAGTCATGACGGGGAACCATGTATCATGAGCGGAAAACAGGTACCATGCAATGAAGGGAACGAACAGGATACAGAGGCCCCAGGTGATGAAGCGCCCTCTGCGTTGAAAACGCAAAGCCCATACGGACAGAAGCAGGACGTCCAGCACGATGATCCATTGTACCCAGGCGGGGGCTATGGGAATCAGGACGGCAGGGGCAGGGGCAAGCGCTCCCATGATGCTGCGGACAGTTTGCGCCGCCAGAAGGGATTGCGCGTCCGGCGTGTCGGAAAGGGCGGATGGTTCGGAAACGAGTACCGCATCCGCAGAGGAAAGCAGTTTTCTGACGGCAGTAGTATCCGGCGGACGCAGGCCGGACATGACGGGGACGATCACTTCCTTCGTGTCCAGAATGGTGGGGCTGCTGTTTGCCGCCAGGGGGATGCGGCCGTTTTTATCCAGAGGAATGGAGCGTTTGCCGCCCAGAAAAAGGGTGTCTCCCGGAATGATTCTGACATCACTGGGTTTCAGGTCCAGGGCATTCAGAGCGGCCACCAGAGGAAGAGTGGGAATGATATCCCCGCCCCAGCGGATGAAAAGCGGCGGGGAGACCCTGTTTTCCGGAGCTGGGGAAAACAGCTCGTTATTTTCCACGACGGTTCCCAGGGAGGGGGCTGACGTGGTTATTTGCGGAGGTTCCCCTACGAACCTGTCCGCGCGCGGGAACTGGTCCGTCTTTCCTACGATGTTGGAAGCGGGAATAATCAAGTCTTTCCAATCCGGCGGAAGGGGCGAGCGGCGGGCGGATTCGCTCATTTGCCGGCCCAGAGCCTTGTGGAGGAAGCGGTCCAGTTCATACCCCACGGCGGCTTTGACAATGCTGTCCGGCTTTTCTTCCCAGGTCATGGGGGACATCACGTAAACATTCCTGGCTCCCTGTTCATACAGGTGCCGGAACAGCACTGTGTAATCCATGGGATTGGGAGGATAGGAGGCGAAACTGTTCAGTGATGATTCCCGGTGCAGGGAAACCACGGGAAGCTGGGCCGTCTGCCCTTTGTTGAAGTAATCGTAGGGCTGGAGGACGATGCTGTTTTCCGTATTCAGCCCTTCCGGGCGAACAGTCCGGTATTCCCCAGCCAGCAAATGTTCCGCTGCCTGTTCATAACAGAAAATGGTAGGAGGAAGAAGCACATACCCCAGAATCCAGCCCAGCCCCAGGGAAATCTGGAACAGGGACAGGATAAGCAGGAATTTGGGGGGAAGCGTCATCAGAGGGGCTGGGAAAAATCATGCTAGCATAGCAGCCAGCGGTTCTGCAAGCGTGGAGCCGGGCAGAAGCTTCCGCAGGTGTCCCAGCCCGGCGGGAATCTGAGCCAGATACCAGGTTTTTCCCTGGTTGTGGCCGATATTGGCGTAAGCACCCAGCATCTGCATAATCCGCTGCAGGGCGCAGGCACGGAAAATACGGTGATCTATGGAGTGAGCGGAGATATTTTCCCACTCCCTGAGCAATTCATCCGCCTGTTCCGGTTCCAGACGGGCGTAGCCGTCATAGACCAGGGAGGCCAGATCATATTCCGGACGGCCGCCGCGCATGCCCTGAAAATCAATCAGCCAGGTTTTTCCCGCGTGGATATGCACGTTCTGGGACTGGCTGTCCCGGTGGACGGGGCATTCCGGAAGGGCCGACAGAAACTGCGCCTGCTCTTTCAGGGCGGGATGGTTCAGGAAGGAAGCCGGTTCCAACCCCAGGTGGGATCCCAGGAAATGTTCAGCAAAATAGGACTGCTCCCAGCGGTACAAGGCCTCGTCAAAAGCGGGCTGGAGGGGAAATTCCTCCGGAAACGGGCAGGAGTGAAGCAGATGGAGTTGTTCCATAGCCCGGATGTAGCGCAGGCGCAGGGAAGGCCAGGGTTCTTTCCGGAAAGCCAGCAGGTTGGCGTCTCCCAGGTCTTCCACCAAGGCGGCTCCGCATCCGGGACCGAGAGGTTCATAATCGTAAATTTCCGGCACGTTGACACCGTGGGCGTGCAGATGCCGGGCTGCGGGGATAAAAGAATCATTGTCCGCACGGTCATTTCCCCACTGGATGCCGATGCATGTGCGGCCGCCAAAATGGATGCGGACGATCGTACGGCCGGAGGCTCCCAAAGCCAGGGGACGGAAATCTTCCTGACGCGGAATAATGTGAAAACTCCGGTGAACCAGACGGGACAATTCTTTCATGGAAAGGTGGCGTGGCTGCGTTAAGAGCCTTGCGTAAGGATGGCGTATGAAGGATGACGGCACCCTTCATACGCCGAAAATGAGGAAAGGCAGGGCAATCAGGCGGGGAACTGGTGGTCTTCCCCATAGCCGTAATGCTCCACGACGTAATCCACATCCTTGTCTCCGCGGCCGGAGCAGTTTACCAGAATGGCGCCTCCTCTGTTTTCCCGTGCCCACTTCATGGCATACGCGATAGCGTGGGAGCTTTCCAGAGCGGGAATGATCCCCTCGTAACGGGAAAGTTTGAAGAAGGCGTCCACGGCTTCCTCGTCTGTGGCGGTGACATAGTTAACGCGGCCGATGTCGTGCAGATAGGCGTGTTCCGGCCCTACGGAAGGATAATCCAGGCCGCTGGCTACGGAATGGACCGGTCCCGGATTGCCGTCTTCATCCTGGAGCATGATGCTTTCAAAACCGTGCAGGACGCCCTTGCGTCCATAGGTGATGGAGGCGGAATGGTCCCCAAGCCTGGAACCTTTGCCGAGGGGTTCTACGCCATAGATATCCAGCGGGTCTCCCAGGAAGGCGGTAAACATGCCCATGGAATTGCTGCCGCCGCCCACGCAGGCGCAGACGGCGTCCGGCAGAAGTCCCGTCATTTCCAGGAATTGTTCCCGGGCTTCCACGCCGATGCACATTTGGAAATCGCGCACCATTTGCGGGAAAGGGTGGGGGCCTACCACGGAACCGATGCAGTAAATGGAATCCTGATAACTGTTCAGGTAAGATTCAAAGGCGGAATCCACAGCTTCCTTCAAACTTTGGAGGCCGTGCGTGACAGGCACCACCTTGGCACCCAGGATTTTCATGCGGGTGACGTTCGGAGCCTGCTTGGCAATATCTACCGCTCCCATGTGAATTTCGCATTCCAGGCCGAAGAAGGCGGCGGCTGTAGCCAGCGCCACGCCATGCTGTCCTGCGCCCGTTTCCGCGATAATGCGCTTCTTGCCCATGTATTTGGCCAGAAGGCCTTCCCCCATGCAATGGTTGAGCTTATGGGCGCCTGTATGGTTCAAATCTTCCCTCTTCAGGTAAATTTGAGAGGTGCCCAGGTGGCGGGAAAGGCGTTCGCAGTGGTAAACCGGGGTGGGACGTCCCTGAAACTGTTTGCGGATGCGCCGCAATTCATTAATGAACTGGGCGGAGTGGGCTATCGTCTGGTAGGCTTCCGTAATTTCTTCAAAAGCGGGAACCAGCTCGTCCGGCAGGTAAACGCCGCCGTATTCGCCAAAACGGCCCTGGGCGTCTGGAAAATTGCGTAAATAAGTATGGAGATCCATGGTCTGTTGCGTTCGTGACTGCCAGTATTTAGCACGATGCCACAATTCAGGCAAAAACAATCTCCCCGGAAGCCCTTTTAAAAAAGAAAGGAAAGAAAAAGGACTTCCCCGCAACAGGGGAACGGTTTCTCCGGGAGAGACCGGGAGGAAAAATCGGAAATCAGGCCAAACGGCGCTTTCTGATGGATTTTCCGGTATCGGCAAGCGTCTGGCGTGCGTCCGGATCCGCTCCGGCCATCAAGGCTGCCAGATCCCGAACGATGTTCTGGCGCATACGAGCTACCAGATCGCGCCCTTCCTGGGTGATGGCGACCATGATTTTGCGGCGGTCTTTGGCTGCGCTCATGCGTTTCAGGTAGCCCATTTCCTGTAATTTATCCACCATGCCGGTAGCGGCCGCGGTAGAATGCCCCATTTTCTGGGCAATGCTAGACATGCTCAGAAAATCTTCGCTGGCCAGATAAGTCAGCAGGAAAAACTGGGGGTAGGAAACCTTGCCCTCATTCAATTCTGAAGAAAGGTTCAGAATGCAGGAACGTTGCGTGAACAGGATGAAATCCGCCAGCTTGTTTGCTTCTTCGGAAATGGAGCTCATGATCGTTGTGAATGTATGGGAGGGTTGATAGCGATACCCGTCCGGAGACTCGCCGGCGGTTCGGCCAACCTACCGCCGCGTCCTTCTACGGGCAAGTCAAAAATATAAATTTTTATTAAAATTTTACATTTGCGGATAATAAGCATTTTGATGGTATTTGAAATACAATATGTTGACTGTTAATAGAATGGACATATTCTGAATATATAATGTGAATAACATGTTAAAAATAGATATAAGCTATTGATAAACGTTGGTTTTTCACAAAACTTCCGGGAATCCGCAGCAAATCTGGCATAAAGAGGCGTTGCAGCATGACAAGCCTGGATTGAAGAGGGCTCTTGTGCAGAGGCTTTTCATGGGAAATAAAGCCTTGCCGGAGGAAAATTTTATACAGCGGGAAGCAATATTTTCCTGCCCTTGAGACGGACTTGGAACTTCTGCAGTCTTGACGTGAGAGTAGAGAAAGGGGGCGTTGAAAACTTTCTTTCATGGCCTCCTTCCTGCCGCGATGGTTGCGGTTCCTTGTTTACGGAGGTATGAGTCTATGACGCTTGTAAAGGCAGGAAAAACCTTTTTAAACGGTCCTGGAAGGAGGGGAAAAGAACAAACGGAAACCTGCCCCATACTGATGGAGCAAGCGCCGTTACAGGACCGGCCTGGGAATGACGCTCTGCTTTTGGGAGAGAAAAATTGCTTCTTCCCTAAAAGTTAAAGGCTGGCGGAAGTAATAGGGGAAAATGCTCAAGGAGCCGGAAAAAGACTGCCGGGGTTCTAAGAGGTTACCTGCAAAACTCCTATTATCCGGAACGGCCTATTTTGAAAATAGTCCAGCGGCAGTGAAAGGGCCGGGCGCATCAACCGCATTAATAAATGCTCCATTATAGATGACGCATCATTGGTTATCGGCACGGTGTGTAAAAGAGCAATTGCGCCGTCCATGTTCATATTCTGAAGGTCCGTTATCAAATGTTCACGACCATGGAACTTACAGCCGTTACCATTACATTTCAATGATATCGGTTTGCTGGGGATGCGTGGTTCATTAATTTTTTCAGCATTTATTGTTTACGAGTGGTTCTTATGTCATTCCTCGCTATTCCGCACAATGGAAAATTTTGTGATCCGCCGGCCTGTTTCCTGAAAAATAAGAAAGACGGCGTTGCTTGCCGTCCCAGCCGCCGCCATACAGCAACTCCAGCTGCTTGCAGCATTACAGGCAGAAAATCATGGAATAAAGCATTACTGCCGTCAATCTTATGCTTGTATCCGCAAGATATTTTATTCCCCCGCCATTCTCTGGTAAGTTTTTTCTGGAACTCTTTTCCGGAGAATGGACGGAGAACAATAGCAACAATTAGTTGGCGGGAGGCGGCGTAAAGGTGCGGGCTGACATATCCTTGTCCAGAACCAGCATTCCCTGTCCTTCTCCCTTAATCATGCGTAATTTGCTGATGATGTCCTTGACGGTTTCTTCCTCTTCCACCTGTTCGGTGACAAACCATTGCAGGAAAATATCCGTGGCGAAATCCCGTTCTTCCTTGGCAAGATGCACCAGTTCGTTGATTCGGCGAGTGACTTCCTGTTCGTGGGACAGCGTTTCTTCAAAAATTTCAAGAATATTGGACCAGTTTGCATCCGGAGCGTCTATGGAAAGCATTGTAACCTGGCCTCCGCGGGAAAGAAGGAAATCATAAAATTTCAGCGCATGAGCGGTTTCTTCCTGATATTGAATGCGCATCCAGTGGGAAAAACCTGTCAGACCGGCATCTTGCAGATAGGCGGACATGGCCAGGTAAAGGTTGGCTGAATACATTTCCCATTTGATTTGCTCATTAAGAGCAGTTGCCATTGTTGTACTGATCATATTGTAAAATCCTGTTGATTTTCCCCACTTCTACAAAACAAAGTCCGCAGGATCAAGATAATCCTGCGGACTGTATGACGGGAAGGGGGGTAAGGGAAGGCGTCAGGCTTTTGCGGAAACCTCCTCCGGAATATTATCTTCAGGGAGTTCTTTCGCCGGAACGGAGGGGAATTCCTCAGTTTCCGTAACCACGCTGTTTTCTTCAGATGCTTCCTCCCGGGCGGACGCCGCCTCGGAAGAAGAGGCTGCCTTCTGTTTTTCTGGTGCAGCGGAGTCCGTTGCCGGCGCGTCCTGGCCCTTCTCTTCCGGTTTCCGTTTTTCCTTGGGAGCCTTCTTGGGAGAAGGAGCTTGGGCGGAGACGGTTCTTGGGCGGCTGACAGTGTTATTGGAGAAAACCAGGATATAGCCCTGTTCGGACAGCCAGAGCAGATCACGGACCAAATTTTGCTGTTTTTCCATGGCCTGGGCTACTTCTTCTTCCGAGGCCTTTTCCTGTTCCGGGACTGGGGCCAGCTCTTTAAGCATGGCATCGACGCCTTTGCCGGGATTATTGGCCGCCCAGGTGGCAATGGACATCAGGGAATCTGATAAGACGGTGCCTTCTTCCATGGCCTTGGGGCGTGCCGGGCCGGTGTAATGGTTGCCTTTCCACTTGAAAATAGGCATATGATGCCGGGCTAACCCGTGGCAAAGGTTGGGAATCAGCATGCTGGGATGGCGGCGGGTGGTGCCGGATAATTGGATCAGGTGCGCCCACAGACCGGGAGAGAGGTGATTCTTTTTCACGGCTCCGTTGACGAACACCTTGTCCGTAACGTCATAGCACTCGTCAAAGTGGTTGGATTCGAAATCCTGTTCTACCGCGGCGGGAGATTCCAGAAGCACTTCGGAGGCTCCTTCCCGAACGGGCTTCCAGGCGGTGCGTTTGGAAACGGCTTCCTGCCATGCCTGGACAGCTTCTTCGCTCTTGTCCGTCACAATCTTGGAACGGAAAGCCTCAAAAGTCATGTTGGCAAATTTGGTGCGATGCAGGTTCATCAGGGCGGACTGGTAGCCGTGCCAATTAACGGGACCTATCAGCTCGTTGTTTAAGGAACATTTGGCAATGGCTTTGAAATCTCCTTTTGGAGCTTCCACTTCCTGTTCTACGGATTCGTAATATTTGGGCATCCAGGTGGACTGCCAGAGGTGTTTGACGGCCTCCTGTCGGGAAATAAAGCAGGCGCCGTCGCCATGCTTGCAATGGTACAGATCCGGGCCGTTTTCCTGCTTCATGAATACCAGGTCATAACGGTCGTAGGAACCCATGACCACCTTGGCAAGATCCAGCAGGGAAATGGTGCGGCGGTGTTTCTGTACTTCCTGGTGCAGGGCCGCCAGGCCGGAATCCACGGGGCGCAGCTCCACGCGCAGGCCTTCCGTCGGTTCCTCCATGGCGGAGCGGGGAGTTTGATCGCGGCGGTTGCGGAAGGAGCCGCGCGTGCGGTCTTCCCGGTTAAACCTTCTTTCGCCGCTTTGACCGTCAACACGACGTTCCCCCCGGGGCTGACGGCCTTCACGGTTGTCGCGCCGCGGTCGGCGGTCGCCTCCCTGCCTGTCTCCGGACCTGCGTTCCGGGTAGGATACAGGCCGTTCCTGACGGGCTCCCGGTCTCGCCCAGGCCGGACCAAATTGAAAGTCGGCCAAGCCGGAAAGGTCCGGAATCTGCTGCTTGGGGTCTGTGGAAGGAGTTTCGTCGGTCATCATGTACGGGTTGTTTCAATAGCAACTAAATGAGGTGGATGGCAATCATTTTACGTGCAAACAGACCGAAAATTGTTCAAAATGTCATGAAAGGCATCTGGAAATGCAACTATTTCCGGTGTATCCTTTCAACTCAACTTCTGTCAAATGCTCTATATGGATAAAATACGTCAACGACTTTCCGACCTTGGTTACGCCATTTACGATGCTCCCGCTCCCGTAGGCTCCTATGTGCAATGCGTACGCACGGGCAACCTGCTTCACCTCTCCGGCGGCATTTCCGTGAACGGGGACGACAAATACTTTGGCAAAGTAGGGCAGGAGCTGACGGTGGAAGAAGGTCAGGCCGCTGCGCGCGCCGCTATTTTGAATCGTCTGGCCGTTATTGTGCAGGCGGTGGGGTCTCTGGAAAAAGTATCCCGAATCGTGGCCGTGAACGGATTTGTAAATGCCGGCCCGGATTTTTATGACCATCCTAAAGTATTGAATGGCGCATCCGATCTGCTGGTGGAAGCCTTTGGAGAAATTGGCCGCCACAGCCGTACGGCGGTAGGCGTATCCGCCCTGCCGCTCAATGTAGCGGTGGAAATCAGCATGGTGGTGGAAGTTCGTGATTAATATTAAAAACCGGAAGGGATTCGTGCTTGAATCCCGGCGGCATTCCTGTAGAGTGCCGTCCGGTCAATGCCCCCGTGGCGGAATGGTAGACGCTGCAGACTTAAAATCTGTTGTCCGCAAGGACGTACCGGTTCGAGTCCGGTCGGGGGTACTTCTTTAAATAACAATGAATTATGTAAATTAAAGGCTCGCTGTTTGCGGGCCTTTTTGTTTTGCTTCAATATCATTTGTTGGCTGATTCTCCATCAATAATTTTTGTTTTCCCGGATGAGTAAAACAAGGATGGCGGTGTTTCGTGGCTATTCTTGTCATGAAATGCAGAAAGCAGAGAGAAGAATGTTGAGTGGAAACAGTTCTGAAAAAAGAGTTTATAACAGGGCGCCTCTGGCTGAAAAATAGAAATACGGAGTATGAAATTGTTGGGTATCTTCCGGTTTGGAAAATCAGATGGTTCATGGCGCCCTGGAAAAAAGGGAATGCTGCTGGCGTTGAAAATAGCAGGAGGCATGTTTGCGGGAGCGGTTGTGGTATGCGTTGCCGCAGAATGGTACATTTATTCCGTTTCAGAGGGCAGGATTGTTGAGCATTCCAGGGATGTTCCCGTTCGTGCTCCTGTTTTGGTGTTAGGATGCTCCCCAACATTCATGGGGAGCCCTAACGGATATTTCCATAACAGGATGGATACGGCCTCGGAACTTTGGAAAGATGGAAAAGCAACGGTTTTCATCGTTTCCGGAGATAATAGTTCTCATGCTTACAATGAACCGGAATGGATGAAACAGGCTCTGGTGGAACGTGGCGTTCCAGAGGAACGGATTGTATGTGACTTTGCGGGACTGCGGACTTTGGATTCTGTCGTGAGGATGAAGGAAATTTTTGGCGTTTCGACGATGATTGTTGTTTCTCAGGAATTTCATAATGAACGCGCCCTGGCAATCGCAGCGCATGAGGGGATGGCGGCCTGGGCCGTCAGCGCGCCGGATGTTCCCAACCGCCGTTCCCGTATGAAAAGCTGGTTCAGGGAGCGTGCGGCCCGCGTATGGATGATGCTGGACTTGTGGGTTTGGAGCCGTGAACCCCGTTTTTTGGGAGAACCTGTGGTTTTGCCGGAAATAAAAGAGGAAAATGAACAATACCTCATGCGGCAGGGCTCGTCATAAGATGTCTTTGATGCGGTACGGCAACCCAGAAGGAGGGTGTGCCCGCACCTCTAATTATTAAATGCTGAATGGTCCAATCATGTCGGCTACGTGGGATGATTTGCCATGAAGATGAACAAGGCCAGAAAGCCTGAGTGAACAATTCGTCATGAAGATGGTTGGAGGTGGTGGCCGTACGTTTCATTGTCCTTCATGGAAGAAACAGGCGCAATCCTTCCCCTTGTATTATGCGTATGGGTGGGCAACGGTTGAAAAAAGGATAGTTGGGAAACATCAGAAAGCTGATGCTCTGGTCAGAATAAGTTTGCCTCCATGTCTTTGGAAAAAACACTCCGGAACAGGTTCTGTTGCGTTTTGATGCGGCTGACGCGCCCTGTTGGAATTCCGTATTTGATTAAAAAGGGGAAAAGATACGGTAAAAATCATTGACTCTTTCCGGGAAAGTGCTATGCAGATTTCAGCAGTTTGTGAAAAGCAGGCTGTTTTATTCCGGCTGTCATGTTCCCTTCTTCTAGCGGTCAGGAAGGCCGTCTCTCCAACGGCAAAGGCTCGGTTCAACTCCGGCAGGGAATGCCATCTGGCAGCCATGTTTTGTCTCCTGCCGTGAAAAGGCGGTAAATTGCATCAGGAAAAGCAAGCTACGGGGGAGTTATGATGGAAACACGCTTTCAATGACTTTCCCCGTCCATTCCGGTAATGGCTTTCCTCCGAATAAATGAAGAAGCATGGGAGCGGTATTGGTGGTATTGTTCGGTTCGGAAATCAGGAAATTTCTCTTAATGCCCGGACCTGAAATTCCCCATGGAACTATCATTTCCGCTGCGCTCGTCCCCCCGTGGCCCTTTCCGATTCCCCCATGATCCGTCAGAAATAGAAAATGCGTATCGTTGAATAAGTCTTCCTGCCTCAATTTCTGAAAAAAGATTCCAATTTGCTGATCCGCCTCTTCAATAGATTGAAGGTGTTCTCTGGACATCCGGCCGTATTTGTGCCCCGCATGATCTGTATGAACGGAATAGAGAAAAACCACAGTCGGGTTGTAGCGGTGTTTCATGACAAATTGGAAAGCCTGATGGTAATTGGAAGCATAAGCGTTGTTTGCCAGGTACTTGATTTCATCCAGGTATTTTTCGTTGAACGGATAGACAAGAGGTTTCTAATTATAGTAAAAAGCTGTTTTGCTGGAAGGCTGGCATTTTTTTCAGAGCCTGGAATACGGAGGGATAATATCCGTCTTCATCTCTCCGTACGGCGGGGTAGGAGGAATTTGCCGGCGTCCAGTTATTATTGAAGACTCCGTGCTGTTCCGGGCCGCTGCCGGTTAAGTGGCTGGTCCAGTTAGGTAACGTGACGGAGGGCATCACAACCCGCGTATCCAGAGAAAAAGCTCCCTGTGACATCATTCCTTTTAAAGAGGGCGCATGCTCCTTTTGAAAATCTTCCACACAAATACCGTCCATGGAAATCATGATCACTCTTTTGGCGGAATTATCGAAAATTCTATCTGGTACGGAATTTCTGGGAATGCCGGAACCATGTTGTGCAGCGGCAAGGGCTGTATTGCCCGTTGTTATTCCTGCTGCCGCCAGGCCTAATTAATTCAGGAAATTCCGGCGTGTTGTTTGATGATAAGAGTTTTCCATATAAAGTACATACTGTTGGCTTGAAATATTTTTATCAGCGCTTCTGAATATTCGGGAAGCTCATTTCATCGTATAGTTTTTTACGGCCAGGGGCCGAATCCGGGTTTCAAAGCAATTTTTTCAATAATTTGTTCCTTTCCTGTGATAGGATGATTTTATAGAGAAAGGATATCATCATTTATTGTATTCAAATAGTTATGTGGGTGTGACAATATAGGAATGCTCCGCAGGCTGTCATCTGCGATTTAGGCAAAGCATCTTTCATACGCTTCAAACGAGGGAGCATATTTGTTACGGGCCGTATTCTCATCAATGTTGGCCAGAATGCCGGGCGGGAGCGGGGACTTTCAATCTGGACGTTTTACACAGGATGACATTTTCCGTGAGCTGGAGCAGATTTTTCAAGGAAGTGGGTGTTACGAGCTGCCGTGTGGTGCAGTCATCTCCCTGGAGAAAGACCAGCCGGAGGCAGCCAGATGTCCTTGGTATATTCCTCCAATAAGACAGGACAAGCCCGGCAGGTGTGGGTGTTTGCCAGCCATCACGATGCTTGCGCCGCCATTATTAAATCAGCCAATTAACATAATGATACCATGAGAGAGATTCAAATACAGTTTTCCAAGCCCGGTAACTGGCGGGAATTCATACTGACAGCCGTCTACCAGGATTCGGATGGATATACCCGCATAGACCGCTATAAACAGAATGATATACCGTCCGGGCAGATCCCGGCTTTGAGCGCGGCTGTAACCGTCATTGCAGACATGGAAGAGGATTGGCAAGCCGTCCAGGTATGGGCAAGGCTGGGAAATACTTCTGTTCTCAATAATTCAACAGGAGATGATGAGGCCGTTGAGTTTCGTGAAGCCGTTCTACTGACGATTGAGGCTGTCGATAGCCTCGGAGGCCGCCGTATTTTTACCCCCGGTAATTATGCGCAGTTCATACTGATGGATTTTGCCTCCATATCGTTTTTCAAGTATTTTACCATCAGAAAATAATAAGGATATCAGCAAATGAGATTGTTGGACTGACTGCATGATTGAGGCAGACAGGGAGATATGTGATGCAGCGGTTTTTTCCGGGCAAGACGTTTTCGGAATTGTCGATGCATTGCAACAGTTTTAAATGGAGAAGATGTTCCTCCCAGGCAGGAGCGGAGCAAAAACAGGGAATCAATTACAGTAACCCCATGAGTGACGTAAAGCAGTTCATGGTCAACGTTGGGAACAGGAAGAGCCTGGTTTGTTGTGACTCCTCAAAAATTTCAGATTCCCTTATGCTCTGATGTTTATCGGAAAACCTGGATGGAGTATCGTCATGCGGCTTTAAAAATACAGTACATTGTTTCTAAAAGTCATTATAATGTACTGCGGTTTGTACTGCGATTCTATAAAAACAACAACCGCAAGCGTTTTTTTCAAACGCTTGCGGTTGTTTTGAAATGGTGGAGCGTCTGCAACCAACGGCGAACACTCCGCATGGCTTGAAACAGCGTCCTCAAAGTGTTCCTCTATCTCGTCAATCAGAATGTTGTCAATGGTAATCTGCCTATCGCCGCCGTTCAAAATCAGCGTAAATCTATCGTCAAATAAGTAGATTGCTCGCAGAAAGATATTGATGATACCCCGGCGATTATGCTCGTCATTGATATTGCCCCGTTTGAGCGAGTACAGAAATGCTTTGATTTGCGGAGCAGTAAAAGTGATTTGTTTCCCCATTTCAATGGCAAGCTGCCCTTGCAGTTCGTCTTTTTCTCTTTTGCGCTTTTCTATTCGCTCGGCAATCATATCCACCGACTGCCCACGCTCCAACGCTTTCCAGAGATTTTCAATGGCGGTGTCGGCCTCCTGTATCGCTGTTTTGATACGCTTGATTGCGGAACTGTCATAATCGGCTTCACAAGCAACAGAAACGGAAATGGCGATTTTTTCAATATTGCTTTCGGTCAGCAGTTTGCGGCACTCCAAAACCACCCTATCCTCAATTCTCTGCTTATTGACTACTTTTTTCTTGCACTTGCGGCGCTTGAAATTGTTACAGGCGTAATAGTGATATGTCTTGCCGGACTTTCCTGTACCGCCGTAGCCCGTCATCATTTCCCGACAATAGCCGCAGAATAGTTTTGTTGTCAACAGATATTCTTCCTTGCCTCTTGAACGGGCTGGGGCTTTCTTGTTGCGGTCAAGGATATGCTGTACCCGTTCAAAAAGCTCATCCTCAATAATGCGAGGCATACCATCGGGCGTTTCTGTGTCCTTATAGATATAATAGCCGATGTAGCGTTTGTTTCTCAAAAGGCGGTGCAAGCTGTTTTTGTTGAACTCTTTTCCCAACGAGGTCTTAACCTGCTTTGCATTGAGATACTTGGTGATTTCGGCCACGGTCTTTCCGCTGGCGTACATCTCAAATATCTCCCGTACAACGGCTGCGCCCTCCGGGTCAACATGGAAGCGGCGTTCTTCGTCCACCGAGTAGCCGAGGCCGGGATTGCTGCCGTTTGATAAGCACTTTTCGGCGTTGATGTCCATGCCTCGCCGTATTTTCTGTGAAAGCTCCGCCGAGTAGTATTCCGCCATGCTTTCTAATACGCCCTCAACGAGAATACCGCTTGCGTCGTCGCTGATATTCTCCCTTGCGGAGATTACCCGGACACCGTTCTTTTTTAGCTTTGCTTTATTGATGGCGCTGTCATAGCGGTTACGGGCAAAGCGGTCAAGCTGATAGACAAGGACAGCCTCAAAGGTATGCTTATCGCTGTCGGCAATCATGCGTTGGAACTCGGCGCGGCTGTCCGTTGTGCCACTTTGCGCCCTGTCGATGTATTCGCCGATTATGATGTGACCGTTGTTCTTTGCAAACTCATAACAGGTTTGAAGCTGCCCCTCAATGGATTGTTCGGTTTGGCTGTGGCTTGAATAGCGGGCGTAGATAACAATATTCACGGCTTCGCCTCCCCCAACATTTGTAACAGCGTTTCTTTCAATCGCTCATTCATGGGCGATTTCGGGTCAAAACACATCTCCACAAACCGTTTCATCTCCGGGTCGCTCTGCGTAATTTTTGGCTTGTAATCATACAACTTGCCCTGTGGCTTGTCTGTGCGCCCGAAAATATAGTCCATCGAAACATCAAAGTAATCCGCATAACGGGTGAGGGTTTCAAAAGTGGGTGAGGCTTGATTTAACTCATAGCGGTTTAGGCTCGATTGCTTTACGCCGACAATCTCCGCCATCTTCACCTGTGACAATTTTACGCTTTCCCGCAAATGCCGTAATCTATCTGCAACTTCTTTCAAGAAAACACCTCCCTATACTCCGATTTGATTATATCAGAATATACCATAAATCGCAACCCTAAATAAGCATAATCGAATAACGGTTATGCTTATTTACATTTGGGATTTGTCCGCTAAAAATCACAAATGCGCTCCGCCTGTGGTGCAGACGGAACAGCAAAAAAGAACGCATATCTGCCGGACGGACGGACAGATATGCGTTTGCTTTTTTGTGGTTTTGGAGGATGGAGCATACAAGCAAAATTGCGAAATGTGGCTACACTCCGACAAAACGAGGGTTTCCAAAGGGTACCCCTTTGGCACACAACCTTTGGAACAAAGGTGTAGTGTGTTATACCTGCTGCTACGGCTGACGGGTAAAATGAGGGTGTCGCATGATGGACACACTCGTTTTATCCGGCAGGAAAGCGGACAGGTTTTTGTGAATGGGAATGAGCAAAAAGTCTGGTCGGTTTCAGAAGTGGCAGCGGGTATATGTTCGCTACACCTGTATCTGATTACGAAATAATAAGCTGATATTTTTGTGTGAGGAACCTATCCATATGATTTCGCTTTCCTTCTTTTACAAGCGTTAACAGCGCAATAATATCTGCATCATCAAGGCATAAAACAATTCCCCGCCCATCCTTTGCGGTGTCTTTACAGCGTTCATAAAACAAATCTTTTTGAACGAACTGGCGAGAAAGGATTATCCCAAACCATCCCCGCAAGTTCGAAAATCTTCCGGACATCTGATCTAATTCAGGGTTCTTAATATCGTTAGAATAGTTTTTGCATTCAATCATAATTGTTGTTGCTGCTATTGTTGGAGATGTGCGTAGCGCATGCCAAAATCCTTCTGTCGCCGCGTTATGGAATGTAATATCTATCCTTTTTCTCCCACTATGAACTTCATGTTCTTTTTGCGGATACATCAAATGCGGAAAAAACAAGAATTCAAGTATACCTATGGACAGGCTATGGAATGCCGAAGCAGACTCTCCACCCGGTTTAATACCATGTAGCTGCTCCATTAGACTTTGAGCTATAAAAGCCTCATCAATCTCATTGATGTCTGCAATTTTAAGAGCTTCTTTACCCTTCCTGTTTTTGTAATTACTAATAACATCGGGGTGCTTATTACAAAAATCATATATGAATTCTTTTGACATCTGGTACTCTGTTGATTCTTTAAGCGATTTTTTAGTTACACGCCTTTTCCCATTTTTTAAGACTTCTACTAGGGACGACATTGCTGCTATATGTTCAGCTTGAATATACTCAAGAATTTCATGATTATATAATTCTTGAGAGGACAAGGAGGGTTTAAAAACCACGGCATACTTAGGAACAAGTATGATTTTCTTGCCGTCTGCAATAGGTAAATTTGTATAGCTGCCATTATGCCATCTTTTTTCAGTGGAACTCCAGATTTTACCACTCGGAACATTTTGCATTGGAATATTGTGAAGATAGCATTGCGCTTGCGTATACTCGATAAGCCGTTCACGAATTATGTTTGTAGTAATATCTGAAATCTTATCAAATCCTATCCCGGGGATCATTAGCTCGCAATCAGACAAGTCTTTTAAATGGCCTGTTTTGACAGCCTTGCTTTTTTTCAATTTCTCATACAAATCTCCTGCCTGCTTTCCGCTTACACCCTTTCCAGAAACTGAAAGTTGACTAACGCCTAAATGAGTTTCTTTAGGTTCGTTCAACTGGTCTAAGAGTCTTTTTGCATATGCGATTTCTTTATTCTTAATAGCAATAACAACTGTATTGAAAAAATCGACAATTAGATTATTACATTCTACTGACCATGCATCATTGCGAACTTTAAATACATAAGGGTCGATGTAAAGGGGTTTGTCGTCATCAATAAAAATATCGACGAAATCTAATTCTGCTTGCTGTTTATTTAGTCTAAAATGCTCCGAGAAAAGGACTTTTTTCATTCTGCACCTCCGTTACATCAACCATAAGTTCATTTTAGGGCTTAGTGAATCAATTCTTGATATCGCTCCTGCAGATCGTCAGGCAACTGTCAGAGAATTTTTCACGGTCGCCCAGCACCGCCTGTCCAGCTTGTTCGATGGTTAGCTTTTGAGCATCAGACGGATTAACCCAAGGGAAATTGTTGTAGACAATATCTTTTGTATAGCATTCTTAGCCCATTATATAAGCGTCATAAAGTTTCCATCTTCATCGAAGTTGTGTGCAGGTGTGACATTCAAGAGCGTACTTCTCATCAGATTCTTTGCTTCATTACGCTTATTGAATACAGCTTGGACGCTGCTGATTATCTCGGCTTTTTTCATTTTATCCTTTGGGAATGGCAGGACAAGCTCATAAATACGTCTACCTAATGTATCAATGATGTCTTGCGTAAATTGCTTTGACCTAATCTGCTGTTTTACGATTGGAGAAGATAGCAACGCCAATAAGAGCCACGGATTAGCTTTCTCGTAATCGTTACAGCGGATCTTATATAGATGGCTTTGAAATACTATTTTTGTATCATTTTCAGATATCATAGCACAGGTGCCCACAAGATAAGTTCCATCCTTAACCATCAAAATATCATGGGCTTGTACATCTTGTTTTTCTTTCAGCGTGCTATACAATTCTTCGCTTAATCCTTGCTTGGGATCAATTTTTACTTCCCAATTTGCAATATCCGATGTACGGATGAATGGTATCTGCCCTGTTCCATAGGCGAGTTTCCCCACTTCGTCGCCAGTGGAAACGGATACAAATCCGGCCTCCACCAAATCGCCAAATCGGATAAGATCGTAATTATCCCTTAAACTATCCAATTGTGCAACGATTTCTGGATTGTAGTAAATCGGCAAGTAAATATTATCTACGATTTCAGATTTTTTAATTGTAAACCCCAAATGGTCGTAGGGAAGCACCTCGCCGGCTTTATACTTTTGATAACGCTCCTCGATTAAAGGGATATCATCAAATGGAATTTCTAATCCACGAGAATCATGCCCACACCACTTTGCAACAGCCATAAAAATAGTGTGATCCTCTTTTGGTTTGCACTTTTTCCCATATTTGGTTAGTACGACGATACAAGTCTTTGCGTGAGTGTTAGGCTGGAAAAGGTCTTCCGGCATAGACACTACGGCATCTATACGGGCATTTTTCTCAACATAATTCATTATGTATTTGTGACTTGGATTGCAAAACATACTCTCTGGAGCAACAACACCAAGCCGACCATCTGGCTCAAGCAGAGATAAGCATTTCTCAATAAAAAGCACTTGTGGCGTCTGCGCATCAAGTAAGCTGTTTGTTTTTTCTAATTCTTTGCTAGTCTTATCCAGTTTCCATTTGTGCCCAAGTGCAAATCGCGTAAGAATAGCAGTATCATCAATTTTCAATTTTGAGCCATAGGGCGGATTTGTAAGAATTACCTTAAACCCGCTATCACGCACGGCATTACGTGCTTCTGTTGACCAACTGTTTGGGTTCTCAAGACTGTTTTCGCAATAGATACCACCGCGTCCGTCCCCTAACAGAGCCATGTACGCTTTGGTAGTTTTGCTTAAAAAACTTTCTTTATCAATTCCACGGAAATTTTTAATGGCAACTTCTTGCTTTTCTGCTGCAACCTCTGCATCGGGCCATCCCAATTCAATGCCCTGTGCCTCGATCTTTTTCCATATGTATCGAAGTGCCTCAACAAGAAAACCGCCCGAACCACAGGCAGGGTCAATGATTCTATCTTTTGGAGTAGGGTCAACTAGAGTAAGTAATAACCTAACGACATTTCTGGGGGTGAAAAATTGCCCTTGCCCGCCTCGCAAAGAAGGCCCTATAAAAGTTTCAAATGCGTCAGCAATTACATCTCTTTCACTTTCAATTAAGCAATACTGCTGCAACTCACCAACAATGTAGGCGATAGAGTTCTGTGAGAGGGTTATCTTATCTGTCTCATCGAAAACATCCGGGTACTTCTCTTTTACGTATGCAAATAATTCTTGAACACGTAAGAAGATTTTATCTTGTTTTTCAGCTACTCCCGCTCTAAAAGTAACGGTATCTTCTCGTCTAGTAAACCGTTCATCATAGATTTTGCAAAAAATTATATTTATTATCTGAGGTACAAACTCCGTATCCAAAGTTTGCCCGGTATTATTTGCCGCTAAATAGTTGCGAATATTTTTGAAGATAGATTTTAAATTATGGGTTTTCTTTAGTTCTCCACGCTTGAAAAGACCAATATCCTCAACTCGTTGTCCAAACAAAGGAATATTGGGTATTTCTTCAAATAAAACCTTGCCGTCCGTTTCATATTTGCGCAAATATAATACTTCATTGCTATTAAACCACACGCCCAAAGGAGCTTTAGATAGCCTTAAATAATCTTCTAATTGACTTCTGCCATCCTTGCGGTTCTTCTTTTTACACTCAACAATGATATAAATATTTTCATCAGTTTTATCCGCGCTAGAAAAAACAGCAATGTCAACAGGGTACTCCTTTTTTGTATCAGAAGGACGAGCTTTTACTCTAAACTGCGGTCTTGTTTGAATATGATCTTTCGGGTAGCCATAGTCCTCCACCAGTAGCTTGGAAAAAACTTGGGTTGCTTCTATTTCTTCTGGCGTAGCAGGAATCTCAACCCCTGAAATATAATCAAAAACTCTATCAGCCATGTTTTTGCTCCTTTACAATAATTCTGTAATCATTTCTTGTGTTCTTCATACAACCGCTTCGGTAGCTGCCGCAGATATGCGTTAATCGCACCGATGGCGTTTTCCATCTGCACTGAAGATATAACATCGTTCTCAACGGGGAAATAGCCGTACTTGTTCATGGTCTGACGAGCTTCCTCTATTTTCTTTGCATCGCGCTCCCGTATGATTTCTGATGTGCTGTCCTCGCTCAATCCGTACATATAATAGGCGAACAGACTGAGCTTGATTTTCTCCATCGCATACTCAAACTCTGTGCTTGTGAGGAAATCATCAAGAACAACGGTGTCCTTTTCTGCATACATTTTCGGTTCTTCCTCGCTGCCGGAACTCTCCTTGCAGCGAATCAGCTCGTCTATCGCACCGTCGCAGAGGCCAAGCTGCTCGGATATATTGTGATACTCCCGTTTTCGTGAATCGGAGAAGCCCAGCAGATATTCTACGGACACATCATAAAAGTCCGCAAAGGCAACGAGGTATTCGATGCTCATGCTGCGTGTCCGGCTATACAGGGAGTGCAGCGAGTCGTTGATTTCATAGTTTTTCAGATTTGTGTGACTGATGATGGTGCCTCGCTCTGCAAGCTGTTTGGAAAGCTGTTCAAAGGACAGCTTTTTTTCTTTGCGCAAATCCTCCAAGCGTTCCTTTGTCAGCGCCATCCGCTGTTCATCGTATAGCATGGGTTTATCCCTCCTATAATATATAAACACAAGTTTATATAACACTGTTATTATAAACTGATTTAATTTATTGTTGATATACGGGAAACGTACTCCTTTTCTTCTATAATGCCAATATGGTTTATTGGTTTAGCTCAATTATAAACTATAAATCGAAGAAAGACAAGAGGTATTACAAAAAAGGAGGCGTTAAATGAGTAAAAAATCAGAGCGAGCAACGGACTACAATGAGTTGCCCTTGATTTTGGATGTATCACATATCCAACAAATCATGGGCATATCAAGGGTGAGCGCCTATGAGCTTGTTCATTCGGAGGGATTTCCCCTTATCCGGCATGGGCGGCTTATCAAGGTGACAAAGCGGGCATTTTTCGAGTGGTTGGAAAGGGGTGATGTTGATTGCTCCCACGAATGACGCCGCAGCAACGCAAACGGGCAAATGCGCTGATACGGAAAACCTGCTGCAACTATGACGGCGGTAACTGTATCGCTTTGGACGATGGCGAAGAATGTGTTTGTCCGCAGACGATCTCTTATTCCGTTCTCTGCAAATGGTTTCGCAAAGCGGTATTGCCGCAGGATAAAGCATTTGAGGCCGAGATACTCCACGACGGCAGCATAAAGCTGTGTGCCGAGTGCGGGGCGGGCTTTACATCAATCTCCAATCGGGCGAAGTATTGCCCAAGCTGTGCGGCAAAGGTTCATCGGCGGCAGAAGAACGCCAGCGACAGAAAGCGGAGGTCTAATGCGGACAAGTAGAGTAGAAAAAGTTCTTATTTATCAATGGTTTCAGAGCGTAGAACAAGCGGGGGCTGTATGTTTACCCTTTGAGGCTCAAAAACATGCTTCAAACTGTCCGCAATGGAGGATGAGATAATGGCGACAAAACCCGTTTATATTCACCAAGAGCATAAGGCGCAGAGCTTCACGCAGTTACCCAACTTTCTATTCGAAGCGCCCACCTATCAGCCGCTATCCAATGAGGCGAAAATCCTCTATGCCATGATACTGCGCCGGACAGACCTCTCCCGCAAAAACGGATGGGCGGACGAGTACGGCAGGATATATCTCTACTATCCCATCAACGAGGTCGTGTCCTTGCTCCATTGTGGTAGGCAAAAGGCGGTCAACACCTTGCGGGAGCTACAATATGCGGAGCTGATTGACATTAAAAAGCAGGGCTGTGGAAAACCCAACCGTATCTACCCAAAATCCTATGAAGCGGTTTCAAACTCCAATTTCTTGAAATCCGATTATGGAACGCCAGAGGGCTGAAAACCGTACCCATGAAGTACGATAATCATTCCTCTTGAAGTACGGAAATCGGACGGTATATAGAAATACAGAGATAAAAAGATTGATTTATCTCTTATCCATTCCAATCCTATCCGAGCTATTTTCGGAAAGGAACGGATGGGAAAGGAGGCCAATGGCAGAATACGCGATCCTACGGTTTGCAAAGCATAAGGTGGGGCCAGCCGGGGCGTTGGAAGCGCACCATGAGCGCACCAAAGAGAAATATGCCAGCAACCCAGATATTGATATCACCCGCAGTAAAGATAATTTCCATATCGTCAAGCCGGACAAGCGATATCGGCAGGAGATAGACGCCCGCATCAAGGCGGCAGGCTGCAAGACCCGCAAGGACAGCACTATGTTTGTAGATACGCTCATCACCGCAAGCCCGGAGTTTTTCGAGGGCAGAAAAACAGCGGAGGTCAAAGCCTTTTTCACCGAGGCCGTTTCCTTTATGGAAAAGAAGCTCGGCAAGGGCAATATCTTTTCAGCGGTGGTACACATGGACGAAAAGACGCCGCATCTGCATCTCTGCTTTACCCCAATCACCAAGGACGGGCGGTTGTCGGCAAAGGAGATTTTGGGCAACCGGGCGCAGCTTTCGAAATGGCAGGACGAATTTCACGCCCATATGAAAAAGCAGTTTCCCATCCTCAAACGGGGCGAGAGTGCGCTTGTCACCAAGCGTAAGCACATTCCAACATGGCTGTTCAAGCAATCGGTCAGCCTAATCAAGCAGCAGAAAGCCATAGAAAAGGCTGTTTTCGATATTACCGTGATAAACGCCGGAAAGAAACGGGATGAAGCCCTTGCTATGCTGGACAAGTTCTTTCCCCGTTTGGAAGCCCATCTCGGACAGGTCAAGAAATATCAAGCAACCGTTGACTATCTGACACAAGAAAACAATGGGCTGAAAGAAAAGGTTAGGGACGAGGGCAGCATTAAGAAGCAGCTTGAAGCGGCGAAGCTCAAACAGGAAAACGAACAGCTACGGCAGTTCATAAGCAAAATCCCGCCGGAGGTGCGGCGGGAAATACAGCAGCGGCACACACCGCAGAAAGGACGGGCAGAGCGAGATTGATTTGTACCTTGAAAATTGAATATTTGGGAGATACGCGCTATGGCAGATAAGGAAACCCGGCAAGATCAATATGATATTGAACTTCCGCCGTCCATCATAGAATCCTTTGCCCGTTTCCTTGTCCCAGAAATACAGAAATACTATGACAGCGAGCAAGGGCAAAAGGAGTTCGCAGAGTGGCAGGCGGCGCAAGAGCAAAAGAAGCACGATAAATGAATACGCAAAAACGAGGGTCAAGGCACAAAACCTTGACCCTCGTTTTCTGTTTTGACATTACAGCCACACCAACACGGCAAAGCCGCCTTTGAAATAATAGGTGTTCGTGCAATGTCCATTTGGTGGAGGCGACGGGAGTCGAACCCGTGTCCTGAAGGCCATTGATGACGGCATCTCCATGTTCAGACGCATATTGCTGCTTTCGCGGCTGCTTCGCTATGCGTCAACTAGGCAAGCTCGCTAGTTGCCTGTGGAAGTCTCGTGCGTTGCGCGGCAACCCCGCATTGCACCAGCCTGCTGTGTCTTCGTCATCCCCTCTAGCAGGCGTTGAGGTTCTGACGCGGCTGAACTAATTAGGCAGCCAGAGCAAGGTCGTTAGACTCTGCATTTATTTTTTTAATCGGCTTTTTAGAAGGCCAGCCGATTAACCTTCACATGCAGCCAGCACCGCAGACTTCCAGTCGAAACCATGGCGCCCCCATATGTATTTACCAGTAGAGACAAAAAATCCCGCCGTGACGTTCAGGCAGGAATCATTTTATTTGCTGGCAGTGATGCAAGTGGCACGCCCGTAGGGATTCGAACCCCAAACCTTCTGATCCGTAGTCAGACGCTCTATCCAATTGAGCTACAGGCGCAGGTTTTATTATTTAAAGTCCATAGAAGATGTTCTTCGCCATCCCATTTGCAAGCTTTTTTTTTAATTTTTTTTTTTTCATTGAATTTCACGCAAAAAATGCGATTCGCTCAAAAAGCGCGCGCGGCCTATTTTTAAGGCAGTGTCTATTTTTTCCCCGTATTCGCCGCGGTTCCAAGAGGGCGGCTTAACTCCGCCGACGACAATATAATCAGTTTGAGAATCCACTGTCCTTTGGATTTCTCCGCCGCGGTATAATATAAGGCTTTCCGCTTCTTTTCTGGAT
>ENA-ORRQ01000254-ORRQ01000254.1-human-gut-metagenome-genome-assembly--contig:-NODE-254-length-57048-cov-15.461899_pt1 | contig 57048 bp, 38 predicted proteins | sample MGYA00242177_ERZ509138 | MGnify/ENA primary metagenome ERZ509138 (study PRJEB26280, sample SAMEA2338628) | human gut metagenome | biome: human gut; feature: human-associated habitat; material: faeces... | reverse complement strand
CTCTTGGAACCATATAAACAACTGTACTACAATATTTTAATTTATAGAACTCCTCTAAAAATATTTCAGGTTAAAATCACAATACATCAAACTTAAACAGCTTTTTCCGCATGGATGAATACCTCACACTCGACATTAAGATTATCAGCGACAAAGCCGTCAGCACTATCATGCCGACACAAAGGCTGTAGTAAACTTCTGACTGCACCAACATTCTAAACACAAAAAGCAGCAAGCATAAACAAGGCAATATCTTAAAACTTGCGAGCTCTAATCTTTTATACAGCCTTGCGGGATATACATAGCATGTATCTTTTCCTTCCTGACATACAAATGACGCCACCGTCAACCGTGGTGAGCCGGCAAACTTTAATCTGACTTCAATACGGTCGCCCGCGTTCGCGCCGAACACCCAACAGTCTCTTTTCATCGGGCTGTACATTATTCTCTGCTCATTCTTAACTATTTCTATTCCAGCAGGCTTTAAGCCAAAGCCTGTATTTACAATAACTTTCATGTTATACTGATTTTATAAAAACTTGCGGCATAAACAGACACCCTGTAATGCCGCATATAGAATGTGTTGATGCGGTTCGGCAAGCTCATTTCGCCTTATGTTCACAAAGTTAGGAAAAATCCTGAACATTTTCAACTTTCTATAAGTTTATTTCTGTTCATCACCGATATCCATTGAAATATAAGCGTTCAGAACCGCACGGCAGACACAACGCAATAACCCGGCCGAATAATAACCGGTCGGATTATCACATTAAATTATTAATACTGTTCAAATTTTTCACAACGCTTTTCCGTAACGGTCAAAAAGGAAGCAGCATGAAAACAGTAAAATACACCATGGCCAGCAGAGCCAACACCTCTAATGCCAGTTCCAGCTTGTCAAAGCGGGTGCTTTCATTGTTTTTCAATAAAGACGTCAGTGTTACAAGCACCAGCGGCAAAATCATAAAGGAATACCTCAGTTCTATTCCAAACAACACAAAGCCCCACCATACAATACCCATCAGAAGTATGAGGGAAAGAATTATTACTTTTGCTTTTTTCATAAGGCACTAAAAATTAAATTTAACCACCATAATCATTAAAAACTTCAACGAAGTTAAATAGAGAGAGCAAAGCAACAAATGTAATTTTCTACAGATTTATACTCACAAGAAGATGCGCAACAAACCATTATCATGCTTAAGCACGTAGGACGTACCCCAGGTGCGTCCACCTTTACATTATCAATCATATATAACGCTTTCGGACGCACCTGGGGTACGTCCCCTGCAATATCACGTTGTTTTCGTTCCCTTTGGTGTCGGCAGCTCTACGGCAGATAAAAGCATAAGAGTGCTGAAAAGGATATCTAACCTATCTTTCTTAAAACTCATTTTAATCATAGCTTATAATTTTAAGATTATTTTATATCACGCAAAACAAATTGCCAATGCAGTCAGAAATATTTTTATCGTTATGCAAGTCTGTCTGTGTATTGTTTACAAATGTAGGTAAAAATTAAAGTCGTTATTTATTTTAGTAAGTTCATTTTGGTTCATTTCCCATAAATTATAGTTTATATAGAAATTATTTCGAACCGTATGATAGGCATAAAGTAATAATCCGACTAAATTGAAACATGTCGGATTATTACTTTTAATTATTACTACTATTCAAAATTTTCACAACGCTTAATCTTATTTATAAGCATCAAAAAGGAAGCAGCATGAAAACAGTAAAATACACCATAGCCAGCAGAGCCAACACTTCTAATGCCAGTTCCAACTTGTCAAAGCGGGCGCTTTCATTGTTTTTCAATAAAGCCGTCAACGTTACAAGCAAAAGCGGCAAAATCATAAGAGAATACCTCAGTTCTACTCCAAACAACACAAAGCCCCACCACACAAGACCTATAAGGAGTATAAGGAAAAGAATTATTACTTTTGCTTTTTTCATAAGGCACTAATATTTAATCGCCATACTTATAATAAACGCTCCAACCTTTACCATCTGCATCTGGTACGATTTTAAGATATACAACTCGACCACCATCAAGCTTGTTAGCAAGTTTAGTTGCCAATGTTATAGCTCCAACTCGACCTGATGCATGTCCTCCATAATTCCAACCAGAATCAAGACTATTGCCCCGAGTTGAAATTATCACCTTAGCACCAGTGGATGATGTATACGACACATAAACTATACCATCTTCAGAATTGTTATTCTCAACTATTTCTCCTACCAAATCAGGTAATGATTTGTATGAAGATTCTTCACAATCATAATCATCATAAGATGAACATGAAGTAACCATTGACAAAGTCAATAAACACAAAACATAAAATAACTTTTTCATAATTAAAAAATTTTAGGATTAAACATAAGTTATAATTTTCACGTGAAATATCATTTATATTTTATTCTTTATAAAAAGAGCCCAAAACCTGCATAGCACCATCCGTTACTACATAAACTACATATTCTCCTTTCTCACATTCAGACATATCATACTCAATGCCTTCATAAGCATTCATATTAAATACATCAGATGCAACAGGTTCTCCATCTTTAGTTATTGTAACTTCCACATTATCCATCATTGCATAAAAAGAAACAATAAGTTTGTTCAATGAATAATCATATAATGATGTTATAGTTTCCCCTTGACTTGGAGCCTTAAAAATATCATTATTCAATTTTATTTTTACTCTTTCATAAGTACACAAAAAAATATTGTTTGCATAAATGTTTCCTATTGACGTAAAAATCATCAATGTAAATAAGAATATTTTTGGTTCATCCGACATTTCGAGTGATATTGGAATCATGTAGTGCAAATAACCTTAGTTTAAAATATCGTTCATCCCTGAATCCATATGCAGTTCTCTTCAAAACTTTTATCTTGTTATTGATGCCCTCTACTTTTCCGGTTGAGATATTGCAGTCATACCAGGCAAGTATACCTGTCCGATGTGCCATAACAGTTGAAGCCATCTTCATAAGCTGTGGCACTTTGCTTTCCCTGGCCTGACTTACCCAGTCGAGCAAAACCAGTTCAGCTCCTTTCCTGTCAGGCTGCATCCATATCTCTCTGAGCTTATCCTTCAGATAGTATCCTTCCGACAATGGCCTGTTCATGGCCAAGGCATTCTCAAGCCTGGTCTTGTATTCCTTATCATGAATGTCGGCACCGTTTCTCAACAGCAGATAACGTGTGCCCTTCAACACATTCCGCCTGTTGACATCCTTTTCCATATGATACTGCACTTTGCGGATTTCGTCAAGCTTGTCATTCATCAGTTTCATCACATGAAAATGATCAAATACATGTACTGCGTCAGGACAGTTTTCATATACGGATGAGATGAAAGCTGCAGACAGGTCTGTGGCAACATATTTGATTTTAACTCCTTTCTTTCTGACTGCTTTCCAGAATCCATCCAGAGAACCGGCGCCTTTTCCGTCACCTGCATAAAGAATCAGGCCTGTCCGCAGGTCTACGACTATGGTCTTGTAGATATGGCCTTTCTTTACGGCAAACTCGTCAATACCGATACAGTCCACACCGTCCAGTGACGGAGGGGAATAATGCCTTTCAAGATAACGGACGTGTATGTCTTTTATCGTGTCCCACGACACGTCCAACAGATCGGAGGCATCCTTCAGGCTCATGGCCTTAAGCAGGTCTATTACGTAACGTGCAAAACGATGGGTATAACTGCAACTGCCTGTAGCAAAAGGTATCCGTTCCTGTTGGTCATAGGAACATTGGTCATTCATGCACTTATAACGCTGTACTTTCATACGGATGACTGTTTTCTTGCCGCCGATTGGAAGACCGACAAAATCCCTTATTCGATAGCCGTTCTTGACCAGATGTGTGTGACCGCATAACGGACAAGTCTTTTGACGCTCTTTTGTTTCCACATGTAAGATAATTGTAGTACCTTTGTATTCTTCTTTGGTACATTTATGGGAATAGAGCCCCAAGCATGATATAGAAAACTGCTGTTCATAAGGATATATTTGTTTGTGGTTATTCAAATATACTATAGGTTCAGCAGTTTTCTTCTTTTTTAGACATAATTTATCACTCGAAATGTCGGATGAACCAAAAATAATTCACAATTAAGAAACGCTGTTCAGCAGTAACTAATTGTGAATTATGAAATGAAGTTCAATTTAACCCAAAAGAGATGTTAACTAATTGTGAATTACTTTATATTAATTATGAAACATCATTCTACGCAACCCAATTATGAATTATGAATTGTGAATTATGAATTACTTCACGTGAATTATATAATCGCCATTCCCATTTCCTCACATTCTTTTATCATGTCTTCGGGCCAGATGCTGGCTTGGATTTCGCCTAGGTGGGCTTTATGTAGAAGGACAAGGCAAAGGCGACTCTGGCCTATTCCGCCACCTATACTTAACGGCAACTCACCGGCAAGGAGCTTCTTGTGGAAATAGAGATTGACACGCGACTCCTGACCTGTCAGCTTCAACTGGCGCAGCAATGCTTCTTTGTCTACACGTATGCCCATCGACGACAGCTCTACGGCACGGTTGAGCGTGGGATACCATATAAGGATGTCGCCGTTGAGTCCTTTATGACCGTCGCTGTTAGGCGTGGTCCAGTCGTCGTAGTCAGGAGCGCGACCGTCGTGAGGCTTGCCGTCAGACAATTTGTCGCCGATGCCGATGATGAACACGGCACCATATTTCTTACATATCAGATTCTCACGCTCCTTAACGTCCTTGTCGGGATACATCTGCAACAGGTCTTCGCTGTGGATGAAATGTATCTCTGAAGGCAGGAACGGCTTTATTACGGAATAACTCTCGCAAACAAGATATTCGGTGCGGCGGATGGCTGCATATATACGGCGCACAATGTCCTTAAGGAAGTCGAGGTTGCGCTGCTCGCGCGTCATAACCATCTCCCAGTCCCACTGATCCACATAAAGCGAATGAAGGTTGTCAAGCTCCTCGTCAGCCCTTATGGCGTTCATGTCGGCATATACGCCATAGCCCGGTTCGATGTTATATTCAGCCAAAGTAAGTCTTTTCCATTTGGCAAGAGAGTGAACCACCTCAGCCTCAGCGTCGCCAAGGTCTTTTATAGGGAACGTAACAGGGCGCTCAACGCCGTTAAGGTCGTCGTTGATGCCAAGACCTTTAAGAACAAACAGCGGTGCCGTTACACGATGGAGGCGAAGCTCCGTTGAAAGATTCTGCTGAAAGAAATCCTTTATTAGTTTTATGCCCTGCTCTGTCTGCCGCATCGTAAGCAGCGGCTTATAGTCTACGGGCTTTATCAATTTACTCATATTTCATTTAAATTAATTACAAACGTAACGGCAAAGATAATAAATAATTATCAATATGAAACAATAATCAGTGAAAATATTACATTTATTTCATAAAATAATAATATTTAAATACAAAATATACACAAAGACAGCTATTTAAGCATTTTACTTACACATTGATTTCACATTAAACTCCAAACACGGAATATATTGCTGAAAACACATTCAGCACAGCAAAATTGCGATTAAGGATGTGCAAAGACAAGATGCTGAATGACAGAAAGATGAGTGACGACATATAAAATATGTGCAAATCACAAGCGGGAACAGAAATGCAAAAGGCGGCAAACAGAGCTGCAAAAGGGCGTAAAACGCAGAACAAAAGACGGCAAACGAGAAGACAAAAGGCATGCTACAGCTAACGCTGAAGCATGCCTTTTATGTATATATAAAGGTGAAACGGCACATAAAAAGTCAGATGAAGGCCCTTAAAAGGTATCAAACGGCAAATAAGACGATATTTCAGGCATGATATTACGCACAAATCCGAATTGACATAATGATAAAATAGCAGGAAATTTACTTACATTTAACACAAACAGAAATTATACTGAACAGTTCGAAATTCTGTGTTATGGCAATAGGGGTTGTATTCTAAAGATGTTTTTCCAATGGATAAAGAGTGACATTTTCATCCAGAACAGAACGGATATAGTCTGTTATCTCTTTTATAAAATCATTATTTTTGCACATAATCATAGCACTGTGATTTTGTGCAAAAATAATGATTTTATCTTGATATACAAAAGAATAATATGTTTTTTATTAGACCGCACACAGTTTAATCCACTTCGCACATTCATGCTTTCAGCCAGTCTTTCTGTTATATTTTTATTGACACAGCCCGCTATGCCTGCTAAAAAGGATAACGAAATTCCGCTCTATATAAAGCAAAATACAAACCGAATCATAATAACGGCTTGGCTTTACGCACAGCATACGGAACGACACACAAGCAGGCACAACCACACCCTACGCGCCATAAGCACGCACATGACATAAGGACACGAAAAAGGGCCGGTGATAGAAAGTCCGGCCCATCATCACAAGAAGAAAAAAAAATAAGCAACGCCTTGCTTTATATCAACATGTCAATGCCATGCAATGATGGCGGTATAAGCTGAAAACAACGCTATTTTATCCATCCGAACATCCTGTCGGGATAGTTGGTTATTATGGCATTAACACCTGCCTTGACCATCTTCTGAGCATCAGCCTTAGTGTCGACGGTGTAAGGAATGACACGCATTCCTGCCGACTTAGCCTTAGAAACGAAGGCAGAATTGACCATGGTATAATCAGGACCGATGGCGTAAGGCACAAATCCGAGGGCTGCCATTGCCTTGTCGTAAGTGCCCGAGGTGCTGTCTATGAGATAGAGCAGACGTGCTGACGGGTATCTGGAGTGAACATATTTAAGCGTGCGCACATCAAAACTCTGCAGAAGCAGGCGCGCTCCGAGGTTACGCGAACCGATAGCCTTGATACACTGGTCGGTAAAAGTCTTGTAGTCGGGCGTCAGCTTACCGTCTGTAGACGGGTCCGACTTAATCTCAATGGTATATCTTACCGGCGGCAGACGGTGAAGATGGCAGTAAGTTTCAACCGAGTCGATGAGCGTTGTCAGCTTTGGCACGTGAGTATAGAGTCGCTTGCTGTCAGGGAAAGCAGGGTCTTTAGCGTTGCCGATGACCTTGGCTGTAAGCTGTTTCCATGTGAGCGAATATATCGGATACTTCTTTCCGTAGCCTATCACGTATGGGTCGTGCGACACAACCACTACCCCATCCTTGGTTACGTGCAAGTCCATCTCAATGTCAGTTACACCAAGCTTGACGGCATTGAGCATTGCCTCGATGGTGTTCTCCGGATAAAGGCCCGCACCGCCACGATGAGCTATCACCGAAACATTAGGTCTGATAACACCTGTCGTCTTGCGCCCGGAGGGGTTAGTAACCACAATCTTTATCTCCTTATACTTGCCCACAGGCTTGCATCTGAACAGATGCGACGTGTTGGCAGGACGGCCGAAGGGAATAAGGCGCGAGCCGAAGTCGAAGTCAACGCCCGTGAAGCGCTGCATTGTACCCATAAGTTTGTTGTCCTGATACCATTCAACCTTGCTTGCGGCGTCGGTATCCCAGATGTTGGCAACGACATATCCCGGCTGTGTGCCAAACTCGCCTTTGTCGTAGAGCGTCATCTGATAAGAGAAGGGGAAGCCCGTAGACTTATACTGCCAGTCGACGTTGGTGCCGCTGACGTCTACAACAAGATATCCGTTAGGCGTTCCGCAGCGGTTGAGCCATCCGTTCCACCAGGCTCCGCTGGCAGCCCCTATGTTGTGCTGATAGAGACTGGCGTTAACCGACACGTTCTGAAAATAGTGAGTGTGACCGCAGAACACATGAACCTTATAGCCGGCGAGCAACTTCTGCAGGGCTGCCACTCCGCGCATGTTCTGTGCCGGGTCGTCCTTGTTCCATCCGGCAGCGTGCATATTAAGAATGACGAGCGAGCCTTTAGGCACAAACTTCAGGTCGTTGGCAAGCCAGCGCAGCTGGTTTTCAGTCATATATTCAACATACACCTTGTTGCCCTTATAGTTGATGTTCTTCATCGTTATGACGTGTGCCTTGCCGATGTTGAACGAATAGTCCACAGGTCCGAACAGGCTGCCGTAAATCATCTCGCCGTAGGCTCCTGTGCCCAAGCGCTCGTTGTTGAGTCCCTTGTAGCGCTTGTCGAAGTCGTGGTTGCCGATACACTGAAACATGGTTATCTTCATGTTCTTGAACGACGAAGCGTAATTGCGCAAGAAAGGCATGTTGTCGAACACCATGTCGCCAACGGTGATGCCTACGACATCACGTGTCTTGCTGAGCGAGTCGACAACAGAACGCATATCTGGCACGAACTCAGTGTTCCATCTTTTCATGTCGGCAGCGTTGAGCATCTGCGGGTCGGATATGGCAATATAGCTGAACCTGTCGCTCACCTTGGCACGCTTTTCAAGTACGAAGTTGCAGCTCTTTAAGCCCACAGCCTTCTTAACAGGCACGTAAAAGCCTGAGGCGATGCCGTTTTTAGACGGCAGTTTGTAGGCAGCCGGAGTGGATATGCTTATAAACTTACTGACAAACGTGTCGGTGCGCAATGCCCAGTTGCCTTTGGCATCAGTGCGAGTAAATGCCGTACCGTTGTTTACCACCACTCCGCTTATGCCGCGTCCTGCCTTGTCGATAACGCGGCCCTTGATGTTAAAAACGTTGACGCTGGCCTGACCGTTGCTCAGGAACGTGAAGCAGACCATAAGAAATAAACACAATCTCAACTTCATAGGCTTGTTATTTTTGTCTTGTCAGATTTTATTCTTTCCTTTTTACGGTGCGCCGCAAGTCTCAATGTGTAAGACATGACAGTAGCAGCAATATTAAAGCATCACAAAACACGGATAAAAGGCGACATTATCACGCTCAAAAAGCCGTGTCCGTAAACTTTTGTACAAAAGTACAAAATAATGTTTACATTCATAATGCATGAGGCTGTCAATTGGTTTAAAAAAGTATAACAAACATATTTCCGGAACAAAAGCGCTACGACAGAGACCAGGGATGCGCGCGACGGAGACTATATTACGGCTTATCGGCAGCACGGACGACATGACGCGAGAACGGCTGACGGGGCACTGACGGGACAAAAGCACACATTATTATAATAAAAAATTTGCCGTTACGTTATTTAATATGATTACAAACCTTAAATCGTAGCGTCATACACATAAACGAGAAAAACTGAAATGAGAAAACTTTTTTTGTCTGCCATCGTTATATTTTCAACGGCGGCACCCAATCTTTCTTTAGCGAAAGACATTTACGTTTCCACTTCGTTCCATGAGCCTGCCAATGAAGGACTGCGCTTTATCTACAGCTACGACGGACTGAGATGGGACACCATACAGGGCACATTCCTGCGCCCGGCGGTAGGAGAACAGAAGGTGATGCGCGACCCTTCGATAGTGAAAGGACCCGACGGCACGTTCCATCTGGTATGGACATCGAGCTGGAAGGGCGACAAAGGCTTCGGATACGCTTCGTCGAAAGACCTTATACACTGGAGCAAGCCAAGACTGATAAACGTGATGACCGACCCGACAACGGTTAACGTGTGGGCGCCGGAGCTGTTTTACGATGACGTAAAGAAGCAATATATGGTTGTGTGGGCATCGTGCGTGCCGGGCAAGTTTCCCGACTATCAAGAAGACCACTACAACAATCACCGTCTGTACTACGTAACAACAAAAGACTTCAAGAAGTTCAGCAAGGCAAAGGTGCTTATCGACCCCGACTTCAGCTGCATTGACGCCACTCTGCTGAAGAGAGGCAAGGACGACTATGTGATGGTGCTGAAGGACAACTCGAGAGACCAGCGCAACATCAAGGTAGCGTTCGCCAAGTCGCCTTACGGTCCTTGGAGCAAGGCATCAGAACCGTTTACAGAGAGCTTCTGCGAAGGTCCTACAACGGCATTCGTGAAAGGATGGTATTACATATATTACGACTCTTACCGCCACGGTATATATGGTGCCGCAAGGACAAGAGACTTTGTGCATTTTCAGGATCAGACAGGTGCGGTGAGCTTCCCGGTAGGTCATAAGCACGGCACTGTGTTCATGGCAGACGAGGAGATTGTGAAGAACCTGATAAAGGAGAACCGCGACGCCGTGCATTACACAGGAACAACAGTGGCAACGCCGGCACGCCATGACGGCGGACTGTCGCCCGTGGTAGGAGTTCACAGCATTCAGACCATGAGGGGCGAACAGGGCGCGCTGTATAACCATCAGCCCATGATGGCATACTGGAACGGTAAGTTCTACATGCACTATCTTACAGGACCGCGAAGTGAGCATGAGCCGCCCGGAAAGACTATGCTTCAGACATCTGTAGACGGATATAAATGGACCGATCCCGTGGTGCTGTTCCCCGAATATAACGTTCCCGACGGATACACCAAGCCGACATGGCCGGGCGTGGTGGCAAAGAACCTGAAGGCGATAATGCACCAGCGCGTGGGCTTCTACGTGTCAAAGAGCAACCGACTCATTGCAATGGGCAACTACGGAGTGGCTCTCACTCCGAAAGACGACCCTAACGACGGCAACGGCATCGGCCGCGTGGTAAGGGAGATTAAGGCCGACGGCACCTTCGGTCCGATATACTTTATATATTATAACCACGGATTTAACGAAAAGAACACCGACTATCCATATTACAAGAAGGCAAAGGACAAGGAGTTTGTTAAAGCCTGCGACGAGATTCTGGCTAACCCGATGTACAGGATGCAGTGGGTTGAAGAGGCAGACAGAAACGACGACATACTGCCGCTGAAAACTCCATATAAGGCGTTCAGCGGATACACTCTGCCCGACGGACGCAAGGTGGGACTGTGGAAGCACGCGCTGACAAGCATAAGCAGCGACGGCGGAAACACATGGCGACAGCCGGCAAAGAGGGCTCACGGCTTTGTGAACTCTAACGCGAAGATATGGGGACAGCGACTTTCTGACGGCACTTATGCCACGGTTTACAACCCTTCTGAATATCGCTGGCCGCTGGCTATATCGCTGAGTAACGACGGACTGGAATATACAACGCTCAACCTGGTGAACGGCGAGGTTACGCCCGAACGCCACTGGGGCAACTACAAGAGCTACGGTCCGCAGTACACGCGAGGCATACTGGAGGGCAACGGCACTCCGCCGGACAAGAACCTGTGGGTTACTTACAGCAACAACAAAGAGGATATGTGGGTTTCGTGCATACCTGTGCCTGTAAAGACAAAAGCCACGGAGCACGCGGAAGGCAGTTTCAGCAAGTATGCAAAACTGCAGGACATGAAAGACTGGAACATATACTCGCCGCTGTGGGCACCAGTGACGCTCAACGGCGAATGGCTGACACTGAGCGACAAGGATCCGTATGACTATGCCAAGGTGGAGAAAGTGATACCGGCTACGAAGGAACTTACGGTAGACTTTGACGTTAAGCCGGCACAGAACGACCACGGACAGCTCAACATAGAGTTTCTTGACGACAAGGGCAACATGTGCTCACGCATAGTGCTCGACTCTGCCGCAACGATGAAGGTGAAGGGTGGAGCGCGCTACGGAGGCATGGTTAAGCACTATGAGGCAGGACAGACTTATCATATCACGGCTAAGCTGTCGGTTGACGGACACGTGGGAACATATTTCGTAAACGGCAAGAAGGCAACGGCACGTATGTTCGACACGCCCGTTGACGCCATAACACGTATAGTGTTCCGCACAGGCGACCTGTTCACTGAGCCGAGCATAGAGACTCCTGCCGACCAGTATGTTGACATGCCGCGTGCCGACGAGCAGGACAAGTTGGCATCATTCTCTATCGCCAACGTGAAGACTGCATCGGCAGACGCCGACTCGGCATCAGCAATACTTAAATATGACAACTATGCCCACTATGCCGAATACTTCAACACGATGGAGGACGAGAACATAGTTACGGACATACCCAACAGCAAGTCGTCTGAATGGATGAGCAAGAACATCCCGCTGTTTGACTGCCCCGACAAGGACATGGAGGAGATTTACTATTTCCGCTGGTGGTCGCTGCGCAAGCACATAAAGCGCACTCCCGTAGGACTGGGCATGACGGAGTTTCTTGTTCAGCGCTCTTATGCTGACAAGTATAATCTCATTGCCTGCGCCGTGGGACATCACATAATGGAGACACGCTGGCTGCGCGACTCTACATATCTGCACCAGATACTCAACACATGGTATCACGGCAACAACGGCAAGGCAATGCAGAAGATGAACAAGTTCAGTTCATGGAACCCGGCTGCAGTGTATGAGGCTTACAAGGTGCTTGGCGACACTGCGTTCGTAACGGCACTGAAACCGTCGCTCGAAGAGGAATACGCACGATGGAAGAGAACCAACCGACTGAAGAGCGGACTCTACTGGCAGGGCGACGTGCAGGACGGTATGGAAGAGAGTATAAGCGGCGGAAGACGCAAACAGTATGCACGTCCGACAATAAACAGCTATATGTACGGCAACGCAATGGCGCTGGCAGAACTGAACAAGCTGGCAGGCGACACCAAGAAGGCAAATGAATACACAATTGAGGCAGACACGATAAAGAACCTGATACAGACAAAGCTGTGGAGCGAGAAGCAGTCGTTCTTCGAGACTATGAGAGGCGACACTCTGGCTGCCGTGCGCGAGGCTATAGGATATATTCCATGGTATTTCAACCTGCCTGACGCAAAGAAATATGACGAGGCATGGAAACAGGTGGAGGACGAGAAAGGATTCTCTGCTCCTTACGGACTGACAACGGCTGAGAGAAGACATCCTCAGTTTAGAACTCACGGAGTGGGACGCTGCGAATGGGACGGTGCCGTATGGCCTTTTGCCACAAGTCAGACGCTTACGGCAATGGCAAACTATATAAACACATATCCCGACCCTGTTGTGGGCGACTCTACGTTCTTCAAACAGATGAAACTGTATGTTGAGAGCCAGCACCACAGAGGACGCCCGTATATAGGCGAATATCTCGACGAGAAGAACGGAGCATGGCTGATGGGCGACCGCGAGCGCAGCAGATACTACAACCACTCTACGTTTGCCGACCTTGTGATAACAGGTATTGCAGGACTAAGACCGCAGGCAGACGGCAGCATAGTTGTCAATCCGCTTGTACCGGAAGGCACATGGAACTATTTCTGCCTGGACAACATAAGCTATCGCGGCAACAACATAGCCATCGTGTACGACAAGGACGGACAGCGCTATCATCAGGGCAAGGGTCTGATGCTGTTCGTCAACGGCAAACTGGCCGCAAAGAGGGACGGTCTGGGTAAACTGACTTATAAAATAAACAAGAAATGAAACGCATTATAATACCGGCACTGATGCTACTGAGCATGAGTGCCGGAGCTCAAACTTTTGAGAACAAATATACAAGACCGCTGAGCGACGTGCTGAAAGACGTGTCGGCGAGATTCGGAGTAAGACTGAAATACAACGTTGACACAACGGGACTAAAGTTGGAGTATGCCGACTTCCGTGTGCGCCCCTACTCTCTCGAAGAGACTCTCAACAACATCTTGTCGCCATTCGACTTCAAAGCCGTTAAGCAGAACGACAAGCTGTATAAGATTAAGCCCTACGAATATCCGCGCAGACAGCCTGAAGACGGAAAGAAGATGATAAACTGGCTGACGTCGCTATACAGCAACAAAACTGAATGGGAGGCACGGCGAGACACGCTGCGCAAGGAAGTGAGAGAGCGACTCGGCATAGACAAACTGCTGCCGCTATGCTCCAAGGAGAAACCTGAATACTCAAAGATAAGGAAGTTTGACGGTTATACCGTGCAGAACTTCAGACTTAAGACGGTTAACGGTCATACGGTGTGCGGATCTATCTACGCCCCTACAGGCAAAGGCAAGCATCCGCTGATAATATGCCCCAACGGCCACTTCAGTAACGGACGCTACGGCAAGGTGCAGCAGTTGAGACTAGGCACGCTGGCGCGCATGGGAGCGATATGTGTAGACTATGACCTGTGGGGATGGGGCGAATCGGCTGACGAAGTGGGCAGCAAGGCGCACCAGACATCAGAGGCTCACGTGATGCAGGCTTTAAACGGAATAAGGATACTCGACTGGATGATACAGCGCAAGGACGTAGACACCAAGCGCATAGGCGTGAACGGAGGCTCGGGAGGCGGCACTCAGACGGTGCTGCTGACTGTACTCGGCGACAGATATACAGCTGCCAATCCTGTGGTAAGCGTATCGTCGTGGTTCGACGGCGGCTGTCCGTGTGAGAGCGGAATGCCGATACAGTTGGCTGGAGGAGGCACATGTAATGCCGAACTGGCTGCAATGTTTGCCCCAAAGCCTATGATGCTGGTGAGCGACGGAGGCGACTGGACATCGACAACTCCCGAACTGGAATATCCTTACCTGCGGCGCATTTACGGATTTTATGGCGCTACTGACAAGGTGAGCAACATTCATCTGCCGAAAGAGCGCCACGACTTCGGCGACAACAAGCGTAACGCTGTTTATAAATTCTTTATTGACACCTTCAATCTCGACGCATCAAAGCTCGACGAGAGCAAGGTTACTATTGAAGACGAGAACGCACTAAGATTTACACCTAAGAAATAAATGAGAAAAACACTACTAAAAACAACATTGATGGCAGCTGTATGCCTGATGACTGCAACTGAAGGCATGGCTGAAAACAAGCATGTGCTGTGGTATGACAGACCGGCATACACATGGACAGAGGCGCTGCCGATAGGCAACAGTCGACTGGGTGCCATGATATTTGGTACGCCCGGCTCTGAGCGTCTGCAGCTCAACGAAGAGACAATATGGGCAGGAAGGCCCAACAACAACGCCAACCCGGAGGCAAAGGAGTATCTGCCGAAGATAAGACAACTGGTATGGGAGGGCAGATATAAGGAGGCGCAGGACATGGCCACGGCACACGTGCAGGCAAATACCAACAGCGGTATGCCTTATCAGCCGTTTGGCGACCTGTATATCAACTTCCCCGGCAACGGCGAATACACCAACTATTACCGTGAACTGAGTCTCGACTCTGCCCGCGCCATAACGAGATATACAAGCAACGGCGTAACCTATCAGAGAGAATATATATCGTCGCTGGCAGGAAACGTAATAGCCATACACCTCACTGCAAGCAAGAAAGGCATGATAACCTGCAACGCGCAGATGACATCGCCGCAGCAGGACGTAACGATTAAGTCGGAAGGCAACGAGATTGTGCTGAGCGGCGTGAGCGGATGGCATGAAGGACAGAAAGGCAAGGTAACGTTTACCGGCAGGGCTACGGCTACTGTAAAAGGCGGAAGCATGCGTAGTCGTGACGGAGTGCTGCAGATCAGCGGTGCCGACGAGGCCACTATTTATCTGACTATAGCCACTAACTTCAACAATTATAAGGACATCAGCGGCAACGACACGCTGCGCTCTGAGGAAGCTCTGAAAGAGGCGCTGACGAAGGACTTCAACACTATCAAGGCGGCACACGTCAAGAAATACAAGACTATGTATGACCGCGTGAAACTGGATTTGGGCGATGATGCCTTTGCGTCAACGACAACCGACAAGCGTATTGAGTTGTTCAAGAAACAGACCGACCTGCATCTGGTTGAGACATATTTCCAATTTGGCCGCTATCTGCTGATATGCACCTCACAGCCGGGCACACAACCGCCTACACTGCAGGGAATATGGAACGACAAAATGCTGCCGTCGTGGGACAGCAAATACACTTGCAACATCAATCTTGAGATGAACTACTGGCCGGCTGAGTCGACTAACCTTACCGAACTCAACGGTCCGCTGTTCAGTCTTATTAAGGATGTGAGCGAAACAGGACACCAGTCGGCAGCAATAATGTACGGAGCCGACGGATGGGTGCTGCATCATAACACCGACATCTGGCGCGTAACGGGAGCCATAGACAAGGCTCCGTCGGGTCTGTGGCCTACGGGCGGCGCATGGATGTGCCAGCATCTGTGGGAGCATTATCTGTACACAGGCGACGTTAAGTTCCTTGAAAGCGTATATCCGATAATGGAGAACGCGGCACGCTTCTTCAATCAGATTATGGTGCGCGAGCCGAAGAACAACTGGTGGGTTATCTGCCCCAGTCTGTCTCCCGAAAATCAGCATCCGTACAAGGCAACAACTGCCGCAGGCGTAACGATGGACAACGAACTGCTTTACGACCTGTTTAACCATGTAATCGACGCTGCCGACATATTGGGCAAGACCAAGACGGCAACACTGATTGACAGTCTGAAGCAGAAACTTACCGACATGGTGCCACTGCAGACAGGACGCTGGGGACAGTTGCAGGAATGGATGGACGACTGGGATAATCCGGAAGACGTACACAGACACGTGTCGCATCTGTACGGACTCTTCCCGGGCAATCAGATTTCTCCGTTCCGTACACCCGAACTCACTGCTGCCGCACGCACATCACTCATTCACAGAGGCGACCCGTCTACGGGATGGAGCATGGGCTGGAAGGTGTGTCTGTGGTCACGACTGCTCGACGGCAACCACGCATGGAAGCTGATTGGCGACCAGCTGACACTGGTGCGCAATGAGAAAAAGAAGGGCGGAACATATCCTAACCTGTTTGACGCTCATCCGCCATTCCAGATTGACGGCAACTTCGGCTGCACAGCCGGTATAGCAGAGATGATGATGCAGAGTCATGACGGCTTTGTTTATCTGCTTCCTGCCCTGCCCGACACATGGAAAGAAGGCTCCGTAAGCGGACTGAAAGCGCGCGGAGGTTTTGAGGTTAGCATGACATGGAAGGACAACAAGATAACAAAGGCAACGGTGAAGTCGGAACTTGGCGGCAACCTGCGCATACGTTCGGCTGTGCCTTTGAAAGGCAAAGGTCTGAAGGCAGCAAAGGGAGAGAACAAGAACAGACTGTTTGAGACTCCTTCGGACATCCGTCAGAAGATAAACTATCCCGATGCTATCGAAAAGATGCCGGAAGCAAAGAAGACATATCTCTATGACATAAGCACCAAGAAGGGCGCTGTGTACACATTTGAGGCAGAATAAATGAGATGGCGGAATATGGGAATAATACAATAAAGCCCGTATTTCCGCCATTGAATTTATACGAGCCGGACATAACCGAAAGAATGAATTAACCTGAAAGAGAATAATATTAACAAATTAAACATTATAAAAAGTAGTATGAATAAAAGGAAAATACTATTTATCGCAACACTGCTGCTGAGCGTATTGGCTGTCAACGCGGCAGGTAAGATATACAAGCCGTGGAGCAACGGACGGCTTGTTGTGTCGGAAAACAACCGCTATATTGTACACGAAAACGGTAAGCCGTTTTTCTGGATGGGCAACACGGCATGGCTGCTGCCTGAACGACTGAACCGTGAGGAGGCTGAATATTTCCTTGAAAAGGATCGTCTGGCGGGATATAACGTAGAGCAGATTCAGGTGCTCAATGCCATACCTACATTCAACGTGTATGGTCATGCCGCAAACAATGCTGAGTTTGACTTCAGCAAGGTGTCTAAGCCGGGTGTTTACGGCTACTGGGAGCATCTCGACTATATCGTTGACGTGGCTGCCAGCAACGGCATATACATAGCCATGGACTGCATCTGGGGCTCTATGATTGACAAGATGGACGTGAAGAAGGCTGCCGCTCTGGGTAAGTTTCTTGGCGAGAGATATAAAGACAAGCCTAACATTATATGGATGATTGGCGGCGACATCATGGGCGACAAGAAGCCTGAGGTGTGGGACGCCATGGCAAGAGCCATTAAGAAGGCTGACAAGAACCACATAATGACATTTCATCCGAGAGGACGCACAACATCGGCATGGTGGTATAACGACCGCGAATGGATGGACTTTAACATGTTTCAGAGCGGACACCGTCGCTACGGACAGCGTAACGGTGACGGCGACTACACCATAAAGGAGAACACCGAGGAAGACAACTGGCGCTATGTTGACATGAGTTTTGAGAAGAAACCGCTGCGCCCTGTTATCGACGGTGAGCCGTCATACGAGGACATTCCGCAGGGACTTCACGACTTCTCGGCTCCGCGCTGGCAGGACTATGATGTACGCCGTTATGCTTACTGGGCAGTATTTGCCGGAGCTTTCGGTCACACTTACGGTCACAACTCTGTCATGCAGTTTATACGTCCGGGACTAAAGGCGTCGTTCGGTGCCGAGAAACCTTGGTGGGACGCAATGAACGATCCGGGCTACAACCAGATGAAATATCTTAAATGGCTCATGCTTAGTTTCCCGTTCACAGAGCGTGTGGCTGACCAGAGCATCATTGCCGGACAGAACGGTGAGCGTTACGACCGCGTGATAGCAACCCGCGGCAATGACTATATGCTGGTTTACAACTACAGCGGAAAGCCTATGAGCATAGATCTGACAAAGATCAGCGGCGCAAAGAAGAACGTCTGGTGGATGAATCCGGCTGACGGCAAACTGACTTATCTCGGCGAATACGACAGCAAGGTCGTTGAGTTTACTTACGACGCAGCCTATCTGCGCGGCAGCGACCGTGTGCTTATTGCCGTTGACTCAAGCAAGAATTATATCGGAAAAACTGATACGCAAATACAAGAGAAACAATGATACGCAAAGCATTCATAACGGCATTGGCTGTAGCGCTTTGTATGCCGGTCATGGCAGCAAGGAAGCAAAATGCGAAGAAGTCGCAATTCCCTGTTGCCGTGACTGAACTGAAGACGGAGCGCATGGTCAATCCGATGAGTATCGACACATCTACGCCGCGACTGGGCTGGATAATAACGTCGGACGAGAACGACGTTATGCAGACGGCATGCCACATAATCGTGGCATCAACACCCGAAAAGGCGGAGAAACTTGAGGGCGACCTTTGGGACGCGACACTGCTTGGCGACAGGTCGCAGTGGGTAAGATATGAAGGCAAGGAACTGCGCAGCAACACTCCTTGTTACTGGCGCGTGAAGGTTACTACAAACAAAGGTGAGTCTGACTGGAGCAATACGGCCATGTGGAACGTAGGACTGCTCAACGAAGCCGACTGGAGCGGTCAGTGGATCGGTCTGGAGAAGGCTATGCCGTGGGATGTAGAGGACGTTCACAGCCGACTGAGTTCGCGCTATCTGCGCACCGAGTTCAGTCTGGACAAACCCGTAAAGCGTGCTACGCTCTACATCAGCGGACTGGGTATGTATGAGGCTTACATCAACGGCAAAAAAGTGGGCGACCAGGTTCTAGCGCCTGCTCCTACCGACTATCGTAAGACGGTGCTGTATAACGCGTTCGACGTTACGCAGATGCTGACCGAAAAGAACGCCATTGGCGTTACTCTTGGCAACGGCCGTTTCTACACGATGCAGCAGAAAAAGAAACCTTACAAGATTACTAACTTCGGCTATCCGAAGCTCCGTCTTAACCTCGTCATTGAGTTTACCGACGGAAAGAAGAAGGTTATATCATCGAATAACAAATGGAAACTGAATCCCGACGGGGCTATACGCTCTAACAACGAGTATGACGGCGAGATATATGACGCCCGCAAAGAACTGGGCGCATGGACATCTGTAGGCTACGACGACTCTAAATGGATGACGGCAGAGCGCGTGGGCATACCTACGGGAACGCTGCACGGAGCCATGAGTCCTAACATGAAGGTGGTGAAGACCATGAAGCCTGTGAGCATCACTAAGCACGGCAAGGGCTACATCATAGACATGGGACAGAACATGGCGGGCTGGATAAAACTGCGCATCGGCGGCGTAAATGCCGGTGACAGCGTGAAGATTCAGTATGCCGAGAAGCTCAACGAGGACGGAAGTCTGTTCACAAAGAACCTGCGCAACGCATTTACAACCGACTATTATGTTGCAGCCGGCAACGAGGACGGCCGCTGGTGGGCGCCTACTTTTGTATATCACGGTTTCCGTTATGCCGAGATTACCGGTCTTGACGATGTAAAAGCTGACGGCATTGTGGGCGAAGTGGTAAGCGACGAGATGGAAATGACAGGCTCGTTTGAATGTGCCGACACCATACTCAACAAGGTTTATCATAACGCCATGTGGGGCATTTTGGGCAACTATAAGGGCATGCCCGTTGACTGTCCGCAGCGCGACGAGCGCCAGCCGTGGCTTGGCGACCGTGTACGCGGATGTTTCGGCGAGGCTTTCATATTTAATAATAATGCCCTGTATGCAAAATGGGCACGCGACATAACCGAGGCTCAGCGTGAAGACGGATGCATACCAGACGTGGCTCCTGCCTATTGGAATTATTATTCTGACAACATAACATGGCCTTCTGCCCTGCCCTTCTCGCTCGAGATGATGTACAACCAGTATGGCGACGCCGAACCTATGAGCCGCAACTACGGCAACGTGAAGCGCTGGCTTGAGCACATGAAGTATCAATACGGCAAGGACGGACTGATGCCGCGCGACAAATACGGAGACTGGTGCGTGCCGCCTGAGGACATAAAACTGATACACAGTCGTGACCCCAAGCGCGTAACCGACGGCACTCTCATAGCTACGGCATATTATTATAAGCTGAACAAGATAATGGAGAGGTTTGCCAAGATTCTTGAAAAGCCAAACGACGCATCTGAATTCGGCGCTGAAGCTAAACGTGTTAAGGAAGCCTTCAACAAGAAGTTCCTTACAATAAACCACAACACGGCTGAGGTGCCGGGACTCATGCTCTATCCCGACAGCACGTTCTACGGCAACAACACGGTTACTGCTAACCTCCTTCCGCTGGCGTTCGGCATGATTGACGACGACTATGTGCGCGGTGAGGTTGAGAAAAACATCATACACAACATCATAACCCTCAACAAGGGAGCCATATCTTGCGGCGTGATAGGCGTGCAGTGGCTTATGCACGGACTAACCGACATGGGCCGTGGCGACATGGCATGGCTGCTGGCAACCAACAAGAAGTATCCGAGCTGGGGCTACATGACCGAACATGGAGCCACAACGATATGGGAACTGTGGAACGGCGACACTGCCAATCCGTGGATGAACAGCGGCAACCACGTTATGCTGCTTGGCGACCTTGTGTCGTGGATTTATGAGGATGTGGCAGGCATTAACTCTGACGAGAACAAGCCGGGCTTCAAGCATATCGTGATGAAACCTGCGTTCAACGTTGACGAGATTGACGACATCAACGCGTCTTACAAGTCAATCTACGGAACCATCGTAAGCCGTTGGCACAAGAAGGCAGGCAAACTGATATGGCACGTCGAGATTCCGGCAAACACCACTGCCGAACTGCACATGCCCGACGGTAGCATCAGGAACATTGGTTCGGGCAAATACGACCTTACTGCCGATATGCCCATGACCGACAAGGCTGTAGTTTCAGACGAGTTTCTGTATAAGTCGGCATCATTCCCCGAGTGCCATTCTGCCACGATAGCAGAGACAAGCAAGGGCGACCTTGTGGCAACATATTTCGGCGGAACTAAGGAGCGCAACCCTGATGTGTGCATATGGGTGAGCCGTAAGCCTAAAGGCTCTACAGAATGGCTGGCGCCTCAGCTCGTGGCCGACGGCGTGTTCAAGACAGGAAGTGAAGAAGCCAAACTGGCTGGTCTGTCAGGACTCGACAGCACCAACGCCCCGGCTGCCAAAGGACCAATACTCGACAAGAAGATAAGAAAGAATCCTGAGGGCTATCAGCGCAAGGCCTGCTGGAATCCGGTGATATATCAGATACCCGGAGGCGACCTTGTTATATATTTCAAGATTGGCAACAAGGTGGCCGACTGGACAGGCTGGATGGTGCGCTCTAAGGACGGCGGCAAGACATGGAGCGAGCGCGAGCCGCTGCAGGAGGGCTATCTCGGTCCGATAAAGAACAAGCCCATAATGAGCAAGGGCCGCATCATTGCGCCTACAAGTATTGAGGAAGGCGGATGGCGCCTGTATTTTGAATACTCTGACGACATGGGCAAGACATGGAAACGCACCGACTTTGTCAAGGCCGACGAGGGCGTGAAGGCCATTCAGCCGGCAATAATGGTGCTCAACGACGGTCGACTGGCAGCCGTGGCACGCACACGCAGCGAACATATAGGCATAACCTACAGCTCAGACAACGGACTGACATGGAGCAAGCTGCAGCTTATTGACACTCCAAACAATAATAGTGGTCTGGATGCCGTTACATTAAAAGACGGCTCTCATGTGCTTATATGCAACGACCGCCCAATACCCAAGGGCATAAAGAACGGCAAGGGAGCGCGCACTCCGCTGTCGGTGATGAAGTCTGACAACGGCACCGACTGGAAGCACTGGATAACGCTCGAGGAGTCGCCCGTAAGCCAGTATTCTTATCCTTCGATAATCCAGACATCCGACGGTAAGATTCACTGCATCTACACATGGCGCCGTCAGCGCATCAAGCATGTGGTGATAGACCCAAAGGTGTCTGCCGAATAAGTATAAAGACATACCCGCAACCGCGAGCCATGGGAATGTACACGAGGCAGACGGCCGCAGTGATATTGCACCATGCCCGGTGCGGGTTTTCTTTTTATCTAAGCATCAATTTAATCAGCATAGCATGAAAAAGATTTTTCTTTTATTATTGTTGTTCGTCTCGCTGACGGCCGGAGCCTACAAAGGCTCTTCCGTGGCAGGGCTATTTCCCCTGCAGGGCAGCGGACGCGTTATCTACAACTTCAACCAGGGCTGGCGCTTCCATCTTGGCGACGCCCAGGGTGCCGCTGCTGCCGACTTTGACGACAGCAGTTGGCAGGTGGTATGCGCTCCTCACAGCGTAAGACTAGAACCTGCCGAGGCAAGCGGATGCCGCAACTATCAGGGCATTGCCTGGTATCGCAAGCATTTCACCGTGCCTGCCGACATGAAGGGCAAGGACATCACGCTGCACTTTGAGGCCATAATGGGCAAGCAGGAGGTGTATGTCAACGGAAAGAAAGTGAAAGAGCATCTGGGCGGATACCTGCCCATAACCGTCAACCTGACCGAACTGGGCATAAAGGCTGGCGACAAGTGTGTGGTGGCAGTAAAGGCCGACAACAGCGACGACAAGACTTATCCGCCGGGAAAGAAGCAGACGGCTCTCGACTTCTGCTATCATGGCGGTATGTATCGCGACGTGTGGCTCATTGGCAAGTCGCCCCTGGCAATAACCGATGCGCTCGAGGCCAACAAGGTGGCTGGCGGCGGCGTGTTCCTTCATTACGACAACATATCTGAAAAGAGTGCCGACGTGTTTGTCAACGTGGAAGTGGGCAACACATCAGCCTCAACGGCACAGCCTACTGTGGCTGTTGTTGTGAAAGACAAGAGCGGAAAGCGCATCAAGTCGGTTACAAAGAAGATTAAGATTGGCGCCAAATCGAGCGCAACGGCATATCTTGCCATGAAACTGAAGAATCCCGAACTGTGGTCGCCCGAGTCGCCTTATCTTTATAACGTTGAGATAAGCGTCATGCAGGGCGGCAAGAGCGTAGACGGCGGCATGGTGCGCATGGGCATCCGCAAGGCCGAGTTCCGCGGTAAGGACGGTTTCTGGCTCAACGGCAAGCCTTATCATCAGCTCATTGGCGGCAACCGTCATCAGGATTTTGCCTATGTTGGCAACGCTCTGCCCAACAGTCAGCAGTGGCGCGACGCCAAGCGTCTGCGCGATGCGGGCATGATTATAGTGCGTTGCGCCCATTATCCCATGGACCCGTCGTTCATGGATGCCTGCGACGAGCTTGGATTGTTTGTCATTGTGCCCACTCCGGGCTGGCAATACTGGAACAAGGATCCTCATTTCGGCGAACTTGTGCATGAGAACACGCGCAACATAATACGCCGCGACCGCAACCACACTTGTGTGCTGATGTGGGAGCCTATACTCAACGAGACGCGCTATCCTGAAGACTTTGCCCTGAAGGCATTGCAGATTACGCGCGACGAGTTTCCTTATCCTGGCCGTCCCGTGGCCGTTGCCGACCTTCAGTCGGCTGGTGTCAAGGAGAATTATGACGTTGTTTACGACTGGGCGGACAACATAGGCAAAGGCAACTGGCCTGAAGACAAGTGTGTCTTCACGCGCGAGTTTGGCGAGATGGTAGACGACTGGTACGCTCACAACAACATAAACCGTGCGGCGCGCTCATGGGGCGAGCGCCCAATGCTCATTGCTGCCATGGCTCTGTGCAATTCTTACGGCGAGATGTATCACGGTCAGCGCCAGTTTATAGGCGGATGTCTGTGGCATCCGTTCGACCATCAGCGCGGCTATCATCCTGATCCTTACTATGGCGGCATTTACGATGCTTTCCGTCAGAAGAAATATGCCTTCGAGATGTTCCGCTCGCAAGACCGCAACGCCGAGCCAATGGTGTTCATCGCCAACGAGATGACTCAGTTCTCCGACAACGATGTTACGGTGTTCTCAAACTGCGACAGTGTGCGCCTGACGATGTTCGAGGGCGACAAAGTGATGACTCTGCCCGTTGTCCACAACGACAGCGACAAGCCTTGCGCTCCTGTGGTGTTTAAAGACTTCTGGAGCTTCTGGGCTGCACGCGAATACAGCTACAAACAGCGCAACTGGCAGCGCGTGTCGCTCCTAGCTGAGGGAATAAAAGACGGCAAGGTGGTGGCTACTGAAAAGAAGATGCCGTCGCGCCGCTCTACCAAACTGCGCCTATATGCCGACAAACTCGGAAAGGAACTTACGGCCGACGGAAGCGACTTCATTGTTGTTGTGGCTGAAGTTACCGATGACAACGGCAACGTTAAGCGTCTGGCTAAGGACAACATATACTTCACCGTTGAGGGCGAAGGCCGCATAATAGGCGACGGCGACAACATCATGGCTAACCCGCGCATAGTTGAATGGGGCTCGGCTCCCGTACTGATACAGGCAACCAACAAGCCGGGAAAGATAACCATCACGGCGCGCTCATACTACGACGGCGTGTATGCTCCCGCTGCCGACACGCTGACAATAGAGAGCGTAGCCCCCACTCTGCCGGCATGCTACACCGATAAGCCAACAACAGCCGTAAACAAAGCCGCACGCAACACTGACGAAACAAAGCAGGCAATGACCGACGAGGAGCGCAAACGCACTCTCGAAGAGGTGGACAAGCAGCAGGCTGAGTTCGGAATACAGTAAAAAAAACACAGAATCACCAGGCAAAGGTAGACTTCTGTAAAGATAATTATTTCAAAAATTGTCCCGTCAACATTCCAAAATGGATGTTGGCGGGATTTTTATTTTATAATCTGCCGACACAACATCATGCACTCGCCTGCCCTACCGTCCGCGGCATAATTGTCCGTAAGCAACCAACCGTTTCAACAACCCGTCCATTTCTCAAAAATAACTCTATTGTTTACGCATAAAAACTCAGCCACTTTTGATGCAAAAGTGGCCCATTTACGGGTCATAAACAGGCCATTAACAGTTTAAAAGCAGCAAGACTGATTTTGCTTAACAAATAGCTTTATTGCTGATAATTTAAATGCTGACTATAAGGAAAATAGCATGAAAATGTTTCAGATTTTCGAGGCATTTTCATCTTGGCCAATATTGTAGGGACGTACCCCGGTGCGTCTACCATAAAACATACACCATAAAACGGCAAAATTAAATCACTACAATTTTATTTGCCGAATAATTACCAATTGGACACACCGGTGTAAGTCCCTACAAAATCGCAATGATATTTTTCAGTTCACTGTCGATACCTTCGAGATACGACACCACATATTTATCTTCGCCAAATCCCTTGTATTGCTGCCACGGATCTTCATCAATATAGGCATCCATGTTTTCGTATGCATTAGGATGCTTGGAATAATATATTCAACAACAATACCCAGCGAAATTTTCTGCATTATCGTTGAATATTTATGACAATTTACATTATAAATTTGTATTTTTGCATTTGACAAAAAAATACAAACCAACAAAAGGTATCCATTCTTATGAAATTAGTTAAAGGCGTATACGAAAATATTATTTCTGAACAAGTTTCAAAAGACATTGAAGAAGCTCAAAATGAAGGCCTAATATGTAAAAAGGATGATATTGATATTGCAGAATCGCCATCAATACTGACAGCCTATGTCAGCAAGATTATCAAGAATAAACTGAATGACGACTCATTATCCTTAACTGAAAAGCGCAAGTATATAAACGAAATAATAGGACTTATTGACGACGACAACAACGATAAGATAAAAGAGCATGATAAACTATTGACTGCCGTTATCAGTAAAGAAGAAGAAATAAAACTAAAAGCGACAAACAAAAGTTTGGTCCGCCCTTTATCAGGCTTTAGGGTAAGCAACCTTTTTACTGGCGGACAAAGTGCGGTATCACTGGGCAGTGAAATTGAACGAGATATAACATGCGCAGATAAGATATTTATAATAGTATCGTTTCTTCGTCTGTCTGGAATTAATCTTATATATGACGCCTTAAAGAAATTTTGTTCTAATCCAGAACACGAACTTCGTATCATTACAACAACATATTGCGGAATAACAGAAGCCAAAGCACTGGAACGACTGGCGACACTGCCAAATACACAGATACGAATATCTTATAATACAAGAATAGAACGACTGCATGCCAAAGCGTTTATTTTTGAAAGAAATTCGGGCCTTCATACGGCATATATCGGTTCATCAAATCTCTCAAAATCAGCACAAACTGACGGATTGGAATGGAACATAAGAATCACCAACGTTGAAAATCCGCATATACTTAAAGCTGCAATAGCAACATTTGAGCAATATTGGAACAGTCATAACTTTGAGGACTTCAACGAAGGAGGTATAAAACGTTTCTATGAACAGACAAGAAAAGAACGTGAACAGTTTAAAAGTGAAGTAGTTCTTCACCGATATTCAATATTGCCACACCAGAAACAGATTTTAGACAGGCTTCAGGCAATAAGAGAAGCCGGTATAAATAAAAACCTTATTGTTGCTGCAACAGGAACAGGTAAGACTGTTATATCTGCTTTCGACTATAAGATAAACTCTGCAAATAAAATTCCATACGGAAAGATACTGTTTGTTGCTCATCGTGAAGAAATTCTTAAACAATCATTATTTACGTACAGAGGTGTTTTGATGGATGCAAACTTTGGCGACATGTGGGTAGGCAATTTCAAGCCAGGCAATATCGACCATCTGTTTGTGTCGGTACAAACGTTTAATTCTAATTATGAAGAAATATTTGAAAAGCTGCCTCCAGATTATTATGAATATATTGTGATAGATGAAGCACATCACCTTGTTGCAAACAGTTACAGAAAAATAATAGAGCATTTCAATCCAAAAATATTGATTGGACTGACCGCCACACCAGAACGTATGGACGGACAAAGTCTTTTGCCTGACTTCTGCAACAGGATAAGTGCAGAAATACGACTGCCACAAGCATTGGACGAAGGTTTGCTTACACCGTTTCAATACCTTTGCATAAGCGACGACACTGATTTGACCGACGACGAATTAATGGCTGGAAACAAATATATATCCTCAAAGATAATTACCAAACTTTGTACCAGCCAAAGGGTTGCGCTGATCATTGATAAACTAAGGTATTATTTGGCCAATGAATACAAATGCAAGGCGTTATGCTTCTGCGCCAATACTGAGCATGCCCGCTTTATGGCTGAAGAATTAAACAAAGCCGGTTTTAAAGCTGCATCTCTGACTGTTGACAATTCGGAAGAACGACAATCTATTAACAGAAAATTTTCTAACGGCGAAATTAATTATCTATGCGTTGTAGACATGTATAATGAAGGTGTCGACATTCCGGCTGTTGATACAGTTTTGTTTCTCCGTCCTACTGAAAGTATCACAATATTCTTGCAGCAGCTTGGACGAGGATTGCGCCTCTATCCCGGCAAACAAGTATTGACCGTTTTAGACTTTGTTGCGCAACTAAATCAAAAGTATGATTACGCAAGCCGCTTCCGCAGTTTGATGACACATACAGACAAGAACATTGTTGACCAAATAAAAAACGGTTTTACATTACTTCCTCATGGATGCTCAATTCACATGGAGGAGAAAGCGAAAGAATATGTATTGCAAAATATTAAAGCTGCAATTTATAACAAGAACAGACTTATAAATGAGCTACGCTCTTATACTGTTTGTCCAAGTTTGTCTGAATTTATAGCTAATAACGGACAGGACATTCGACTAATTTATAAGAATAACTTATGTTGGACTAAATTAAAGAAGTATGCAGGTTTTTGCGACTATAAGGAAGACAGCTATACAAAACGATATGAAAAGGGACTGGGTAAGTTAATACATTTCAATACCGCTTCTTTCCTGAAATTCATAAAAGCAACAATAGCAAACAACTGTAATATAAGCTGTAAGGATGAAAAAGACAAAACTTTTGCCTTAATGCTTTACTACGTTTTATACCAAGACAAAATTCAGGACCTCGGTCTCAATTCGGTTGATGAAGCTATCAGGCAGCTTAACAAATATCCTTTATTCATAGAGGAAATAAAAGAAATTGTGGAATATCTTATTGACCACCTATACATCAAGACATTTTCTATCGGTTCAGGCCTGCCTGACGCCCTTGAACAATACGGCTGCTACACACGTGAAGATGTATTCACGATTTTTGGAAGACAAACTGCCGAAAGGCGTATGCAGGGAAATGTAGCCGGTGTATTCAATTTTGAAGAGTATAACACTGAAGCTTTCTTTGTTACACTGAACAAATCGGATGCAGACTTTTCTCCAAGTACCCAATATGACGATTATGTTATAAGCGAATATAAATTTCACTGGCAATCACAAAACAACGATTCTCATGCCGGCCGTGGAAGAAGATTTGTTGAACAGAAAAAGAACAAAAAGAAGTTTCTGTTATTTGTCAGAGAACAGAAAAAAGACGGTTTCGGAAATACCTGTCCTTTCCATTGCTTCGGATTGGTAGACTATATACGCTCATACGGCGACTTTCCAATGAATATCGAATGGAAACTGCAAGAGCCAATAATGCCACAATATTTAAAATCGGTGTAGTAGATAAAAATAATCAATACAAGCAATATGATAAAATCTACTTTCATCGACACTACGTTTGATGGAATTGAGACGGTATAATATTGAGATTGCAGAAAATCTCCCAAATATTCACTACCTTTGTATGCCGAAGACAATATTTGCGGAAAGATGTATAGCGTTCACGACACTTTTTTTGACGAGGTAAGGCATGAGGGATATGAAACCGTGATGCCATGCGATGAGGTTGCGGTGTTCAGCATTAAGGCCGGCATGGGCACAGAATATAAGGTAGCGCCCATGCTCAGCGACTCGTTCAGCATAATGCTGGTGAAGAGCGGAACGGTGAAGCTTTCGGTAAACTACAGCACGGAGACACTTTGAGAATAAAGTTATTGAAGAAATTACACTAGATAGTAAACCTAGAGTTCGTAAAAGAGTTCATAAAAAGGCTATCAAAGTTCGCAAAAGAATTCGTAAAAGCTAGTCGCCAAATTTATAAGCTAAATTCACTAAATCCTCAAATCAGTATTGTACAAATGACGGAAGGTCTATGCGTATCCGCACGTCAAGTTCAGAAATACAAACCTCATAACTCCCGTGATGATGTTACGATATTCAAAACGACATTAGGGCATAAAAAAAGAGCGACCGAAGCCGCCCTCTATATTTTCTATTCTATTAAGATTATCGTCTCTTGATTCCAAAACGTTTCTTTTCCTTGGTAGAGAGAATATCCGTGGTTTCAAGGATGTTAAAAACGCCATTCATATCTTGCTCGTTCAGAAGACCATAATACTCTCCAGAATACAATTTGCTCACAGGTATAGAGAATAACTCACCGCAATCAGCATAACTATCATATCTAAGAAACTCTGGATAATCAACAGCTTTGAGTAAATATTGGGCTGACAAATATTCCTGTGAATAGGTGGCCTGTAAATTCATGTTGGTATTTACCAACACAGAGCCGTAACATATATTATTCATTCTGTCAACACCAATGATTATCAGTCGTTTGGGCTTTGATGTCCTATTCTTAAGTACCAATCCGTCATCAGTAGAAAGTATTGTCAAGATTAATGCGCCCGGTACAATCTTCTCGTCAGTCACCGCACGCTCGTTGCGAAGATAACTGTCTTGTAGTTCCCTTAAATCCATAAGACACCACTAACATAGTTCAAGCGCACGCTTGTTGGTCTGACGCTCTCTGATAACATTCAACATTCCGACAGTAGCACCACCGGCTTTCGCCATGTCCCACATAGTGATTTTGGTATCCTCGCCAGTCTTCTCCGACTGCGCCTTTGCCTTGCTCCAAGCCTTGTCGTGGGACATGTCGCTCAAATCAAATGCTTTAACATCTTTACATTTTTCTATCCACTTGTCAAGTATCTTTATGTTGGATCCGGACAATTCATCCAAGTCGCACGACTGGCGTGCTGTCACTATCTGATGACCATCCACAATATTTACATTCAGTGCATCTGTAAACGACTTCATTTCATCAGACTCAACAGCCACTTTGCCTTCCAAAGCCCGCAGAGCCTTGTATGTAAAGGCCGGCACAGGACCATGCTTTCTAGCAAGAAACGAATCCTCCATAATTGGAGAACCATATACCACCAAGTGTTCCTGTTGTGCAAAATACATCACCTTGAAGAGATGGATATAATCAACCCCATTCTTCATATGCTCCAGCACATATAGCACAGTCGCCTTTATCTTGTCTATCTGTTCAATCGTCTTCATTTCTTTTGTTGTTAAACACAACTTGCGAACCCTCGCAGTCGTTCCGACTGCAAAGTTAGTGTTTTTCAGGAATTTTTCCGAGTAATGTTGTTGACAAAACATCATTTTTATGAAAGTTTATGTATTAAGGCTATAAACATCTTCGAACTTAAAAATAAAAATCAAATCAATTCACTTTGTTTTACAACAACAGAAATCCCAAATATTTCTTACCTTTGTATGCAAAGACAATATTTGCGGAAAGATGTATAGCGTTCACGACACGTTTTTTGACGAGGTAAGGCATGAAAGATATGAAACCGTGATGCCATGCGATGAGGTTACGGTGTTCAGCACTAAAGCCGGCATGGGCACAGAATATAAGGTTGCGCCCATGCTCAGCGACTCGTTCTGCATAATACTGGTGAAGAGCGGAACGGTGAAGCTCTCGGTAAACTACAGCACGGAGACACTGCAGAAGAACTCTATGGCGTTCTTGATGCCTAACATGGTGGTGTCGCTGAGCGATGCCGACGAGGACTTTATGATGGAAGGCGTGAGCTTTATGCCGGCATACTTTGACGACCTGTCGGCCTATGCGCCCGTGTATAACCAAATGATTTCGTTCGCCAACGAGAACGCCATGCCGATAAGAAGTATAAGCGAAAGCGAAATGGGATGTATGCTGACGATGCTGAAGCTTTATTCTGACATCAACACAGAACAGCTGCACTACAACGGACTGATGATGCATCTGTCTAACCTGCTGCTGTTGCGCTTTGCCGAGATGCTGAGGGCCGGATGCGCGTCTGACACGTCGAAGGTGTCGCATCCAGTAGAGATTTACCGCGAGTTCAGAAAGCTGCTTATCGGCAATTACCTTAAAGAGCATTACATATTGTTCTATTCGTCGCAGCTTAACGTGTCGTCAACCTATCTGTCGCGCATCGTCCGCAAAATATCGGGACGCTCGGTAAACGAACATATAGCGCACATGCTGATAACCGAAGCCCGACGACTGCTCGACTGCACCGACCTGCCCGTAAAACAGATAGCCTACAGACTTGGCTTCGCCGACCAGGCCTCTTTCGGCAAGTTCTTCAGAAAACAGTTCGGCGTCTCGCCTACGGAATATAGAACTGGGGTTTAAGTGAAGAATGAAGAGTGAAGAGTGAAAAATCCAAATGCCTTGTAGCTTCTTCTCGCAAGCACTACGTTTGGTAATGTTTTGGGGGATTTTACGGGGACATTGTAGGGACGCACCCCAGGTGCGTCCAACTGATAACACCCTGTGTTACAATGGCTTACGATAAATAAATATCGAACATAAGGTGGACGCACCTAGGGTACGTCCCTACATTGAGCGTAATGTGCCGACAATCAATGAAATTAATCTGCCGGAATTAAATATAAGAATCTGTGATCCGATTACTTCCTATTTTGCATTATTATGTAGTCTTATGCTAGACTTGGCATTCACGTTTTTCACTTTTAATTTTTCATTTTTAATTGCGCTTTTGCGCCTGATTTTCACTTAAAACAAGCGGTATTTTTAGCGGATCAAAGATCCTCATAATATATTCCGGCAGATTTTTCGCCATGCTCAACAACTCGTGCAAATCAGCCGGCACATTAGTCTTGTGGTTTCCTGTCATAAATTATGAATTGTGAATTATGAAACAAAGTTCAGCGTTAGTTAATTGTGAAACGCAGTTCGGTCTAACCCAATTATGAATTGTGAATTATGAATTATGAATTAAACTCCATGCTCCTTTAACTCCCAATGACAATACCGTCAGCCGTCCCGATTGCAAAAATAATTAACAAATAACAGGATTATTAAGATATTATGAAGAACATTGCATTTGGGCTTATGGTAAGATAAATAACGCAGAAAGGACTAAAAAAATGGATAAAAAGGGGTAATTTGTTTCGTATATGACAAATTTAGGGCTGATATAGAATAATCTTAATCAAAGTTAAATCTGTAATTTTGCACCACAAAAAGCGACATATATATGAGATTACGGAAATTAGCCGTGTTATTGTTACTTGCCGGCAACAGTATTATGGCGTGCCGGATGTCCGCTCAGAAACCGTTGAGGATGACAATTGACGAATTGTTTAGAAGAGTGGAACAATCAAATGTAGAAGTAAAAGCGGCACAAAAGGATGTGAACATTTCCAGACAACTTGAAAAGACAGCAAAGGCAAAGCGATTGCCTGACATAGATCTGGGAGCAGGAGTTAAATATTTGGGTGATGCAACAATTTTGGAACGCGATTTTTCAAAGCCCACCCGTTCGCCAATGCCCCACTTGGGCAACACTCTTTCACTATCGCTGTATCAGCCGCTGTATGCCGGCGGTGAAATATCGGCAGGAATAGAAAAAACGAGGTTTCAGACACAGATAGCCTCAACCGACTTAAAGATTGTTACGGATGACATCAAAATCGAAGTGCTTGAATATTATCTCGACTTGTTGAAGAACCGCAACCTGTTGAATGTCTACGATGAGAACATCAAGCTGACAAAAGAACTGATTTCGGAAATGAAGGCGCGCTCGGAACAGGGCGTGGCACTGACCAACGACGTTACGCGCTATGAGCTGAACCTGTCGAACCTGACATACGACAGAAGCACTGTGGCAAACGCCGTTGAGCATCTTAACTACAGTCTGCTGGTTTACCTCGGAATGGATGAGGACGTAATGATTGAGCCGGACCTCGACCCAAACAACGTAAGCATGCCGGACCTGGGACTGAACCACTGGAAACAGGAAGTGGAGATGTCGCCGAAGCTGAAGAAGTTTGACCTGGCATACTCACAGGCAAAGACACAGGAAAAACTTGTGCGCAGCCAGATGCTGCCTTCGATAGGTATCACGGCAGGCAACAACCTGGAAGGCCCTATAACCATCTGCATACCTGTGATGGACAATAACCTGAACTCATGGTGGTTCGGCGTGAAACTGTCGATGAACCTGTCATCGCTCTACAAGAACAACAGCTCGCTAAAAGCTGCAAAGATGGAGACAGCCAAGCTGGTGGACAACAGACAGGCGGAAAAAGAGATACTTGACAGAAAGATGGATCAGGTGTACAAATATTATACAGAGGCCTGCGAGCAGGTGGAGACACAGAAGAAGAACGTTGAACTGGCTAACGAGAACTACAGGATTGTGTCACGCCGCTATTCGGCCGACCTGTCGCTGCTGACCGACATGCTCGACGCATCGACGGCAAAGCTCGACGCTGAAGTAAGACTGGTGAATGCCCGTGTGAACGTAGTGTTCTATTATTATCAACTTAAATATATTTCAGGAAACTTTTAATATGAACCGCAAGACAAGAAGAATGATTCAGAACGTCGTAGTTCTGGTAATTTTAGCAATAGGTATTTGGTGGATATGCGTACAGTTTATAAAATTCAATATTTCAACATTCACTGACAACGCGCAGGTAAGACGACACATTGTGCCCGTAACGGCACGTGTGCAGGGCTACATAAAGGAGGTGCGCTTTGACGAATACTCTTATGTACACAAAGGCGACACGCTGGTAATTATTGAGGACAGAGAATATCAGCTGAAACTGGCAGAGGCCGAAGCCGAACTGCAGAACGCTGAATCGGGCAAGACCGTGATGAGCTCGGCAATAAACACCACAGCGAGCAACATCGGAGTGAACGAGGCATCCATTCTCGGCACAAAGGCAGAACTGGAGAACGCCGAACGCGACCTAAAACGCTACGCCATGCTGCTGAAGGACAAGGCCGCCACTCCTAAACAATATGACGACGCAAAGACTCATTATGAAAGGACAAAAGCCGAATATGACATGCTCTGCCGCCAGAAACGCTCTACGGCACTGACAATGAACGAGCAGACAAAGAAACTTGGCCAGCAGGACGCTAACATAAAACTGGCAAAAGCCCGCAAGGACTATGCCGCGCTGAACGTATCTTATACCGTTATAACAGCGCCTACCGACGGATATACATCAAAGAAGACTCTGCAGGAAGGTCAGTTTGTGCAGCCGGGACAGACTCTGCTGTCTATTGTTGACGAGAACGACGTGTGGATTGTTGCCAACTATAAGGAGACTCAAACTGCCAAGATGAAGATAGGCGACCGCGTTAGAATAACCGTTGACGCCATTCCGGGCGTTGAATATATAGGCGCAATAGAGTCGATATCAAATGCTACCGGCGCACAATATTCTATAGTTCCGCAGGACAACGCAACAGGAAACTTTGTGAAGGTGGAACAGCGACTGCCGGTGAAGATACGCTTCACGAAAGAGAACTCGAAAGCTAACATACGACGTCTGCGTGCCGGTCTGAACGTTGAATGTGAAATGATGGATTGATAATGGCCAAGCAATATTATACAACAAATACCGTTATACGCACCAGGCAGCTGCTGATGTATAAAGACTGGGTGCCGCCCCGTCTGCGTTTCTGGCTGTATATGGCTTTCGGCTTTCTGTATCAGTATGTTGGAAGTATCAACACATCGTATTCGAGTCAGATTGTAAGCGAGATTGCGCTGCTCAACGAGGATATACAGATGGCCGGCTACTGCACACTGGGCGGTATAACGGTGTGCTTCCCGGTGATGTACAGGCTGAAGTTCTACATGTACACCCGTCAGCTGTTTTTCGTTGCGGGCATCGGCCTTATTATATGCAACGCTATAACGATGTCGGCACAGGAGCCGTGGATTATATGGGGAGTGAGCTTCATCGCGGGATTCTTCAAGATGCTGGGCATGTTTGGATGTACGAGTGTGTTCCGTCTCTGCGTAACACCGTCGCGTAACTATGCCGTGTTCTTCCCCGTTGTCTACATCATGGTGTGCGGAGGAACATATCTATCAGCCATCACGACATCTTATCTGACATACTACGGCAACTGGCGACTGATGAACCTGTTTGTCATAGCGCTGCTGATGATTCATTGCGGAATAGTATATTTCATGATGAAGCCCGACCACCGTCCGGGTCCGTTCCTGTCGCTTAAAGGTGTCGACTTCTTAGGTCTTTTCCTTTGGAGCGCGTTCCTTATATCAGGCATGTGGCTGTTCACCTACGGCGAGCACTACGACTGGTGGATGAGCAGCACGATATGGCAGGCCACAGGCATAACGCTGGCATTTTTTATAGCTGCGATATGCCGGTCGAAGTTTCACGAAAAGCCCTATCTGCCACTGTCGATATTTAAGTTCAGGTCTGTAAAACACCTCATGCTGCTTCTGCTCGGAGTGGGAATACTGCAGTCGGCGCCAAGACTGTTGCAGTCGATATATCTCACATCGGTGCTGAAATACGACTCACTTAACACGATATCGCTCAACTGGCCAATACTTTATGGCGTTGTAGTAGGCTCACTTTTGGCCTTTGCAGCCTTCGTAAAATGGCATTGGGGATTTAAGAAATACTTCATTGTGGCTCTGGTGCTGCTCACATCTTACCAGGTGTCGATGTATTTTCTTATTGACGGCGACACTAACAGAGAGGCATTCTTCATACCGCTGTTTGCGTTAGGCGTTTCAGAGGTTATGATCGGTTCGGCCTCAAACGTATATCTGTCGCAGTCGCTTCCGTTCTCTCATTTCTTCTACGGCCTCAACTCCATAGGCTACATACGCTGCGGAATAGGAACAGCCTTAGGCTCGGCCACAGTGCAGCGCCTATACAACTGGGCAATATCAAAGAACAGCCTCAACGCCGGCGACAACTTGGACGGCACTGTGCTGCCGTTTGACCTGCCGTCATGGAGCGACACGATGGCTGTTATATCAAAACAGGCCTTAATGATTTCTATTAAGGAGTGCTACGGATATATGACGGCCATAGGCATCGTGATGATGATGCTCATCATTATTCACCACTATCGTCTGCCCGTTATACGTCTGCTGCCGAGAATGGCTGCCATACGTATGTGGATGAACACAGAGAAGACCAACGACCCGAAGGACTCTGTTATTCCTAATAAAGCGGAGGAGGACGATGATGATGATGATGAAGATTATGATGATGAAGACGAAGAATACTTAGAAGATAAAAAAGAAAAGGGGAACTGACGGAAGGCAGACACCCCCAAAATTTCACCTTCGCCAGCTCTTCGGAATGAAGAACAAATAAAAGGCTAAAACATTAAGACAGCATAAAAGTTGTAAAATTTTGAACAGTTAAGTATGTTTTATATATATTACTGTTCAAAATTTTACGACTTTTTATTTTACACCTTAACATAAGCATCTTACACAAGCCGCATATATCACCAGGTTTGTTTGCATTTTTCGCGTTTTATAATTACATTTGTCCGTAAATAACAAAAACTTGATGATATGAAAGAAATAAAATGTCCTAAATGTCAGAGCGTGTTTCAGGTCGACGAGGCCGACTATGCTTCTATCGTCAGTCAGGTTAAGAATGCAGAGTTTAACGACGAGCTCAACAGAAGACTTGAAGAGGTGAGGAAACAATATGATGCCGAACTGAAGGCCGATGTGATGAAGTCGGAACGGACGTTCGGAGAGAAGCTGTCGGCAAAGGATCTTGAAATAGGGAAAAAGGATACCGAAATAGAACGTCTGAAGGCGCAGATAGACAGCATGGCTCAGGCAAAAGCGCTTGAACTGGCTGAAGAGATGAACAAGAAAGACAAGGAAATATCGGAACTGAAAGCCAAGATTGAAAGCACGGCGCAGGCAAAGGCGCTTGAACTGGCAGGAGAGATAAGCAAGAAAGACCAGGAGATATCGGAGCTGAAGGCAAAGATAGAAAGCACGGCGCAGGCAAAGACGCTTGAACTGACCGGAGAGATGAACAAGAAAGACCAGGAAATATCGGAGCTGAAGGCAAAGATAGAGAGCATGACGCAGACTAATGCGCTTGAGCTTGCCGGTGAGTTGGCTAAGAAGGACAAGGAGATTTCGGAACTGAAATTCACCATTTCGCAGAGTAAGGATGCCTGTCAGATAGCCGTGCTTGAGGAACAGCGAAAGGCGCAGGACGCGCTGAAAGAGAAAGACAACAAGATTGTTGAGCTTACGGGCATGGTGAGCATGCAGAAGAATGAGGCCGCACTGCGTGAAAACAGCATTAAGGAGACTTACGAGATGCAGCTGAAACAGAAGCAGGAAGAGGTTGACTACTACAAAGACCTGAAGACAAGGATGTCGACAAAGATGGTAGGCGAGACACTCGAAATACACTGCAGCACGGAGTTCAACCGTATGCGCCCGCTATTCCCAAACGCCTACTTTGAGAAAGACAACGACGCTTCGGGCGGCAGCAAGGGCGACTTCATCTTCCGCGACTATGAAGACGGATTTGAATATATCTCCATTATGTTCGAGATGAAGAACGAAATGGATCAGACCGCTACAAAGCATAAGAACGAGGACTTCTTGAAGAAACTCGACGAGGACCGCAGAGCAAAGAAATGCGAGTTTGCCGTACTCGTGTCGCTGCTCGAACCTGAAAGTGAGCTGTACAACACGGGCATTGTTGACATGTCGCACCGCTATCCTAAGATGTACGTCATCCGTCCGCAGTTCTTCATCCCACTGATAACGCTGCTTGTGCAGACCTCAAAAAAGAGCATAGAATATCAGCGTGAGCTTGCCATTGCCCGCAGTCAGTCGGTAGACGTAACCAACTTTGAGAGCCGCCTCAACGACTTCAAAGAGAAGTTTGCCAACAATTACCGCCTTGCGAGTGAGAAGTTCAAGACAGCCATCGATGAGATAGACAAGTCGATAACTCACCTGCAAAAGATAAAAGAAGCCCTTGTAGGCTCTGAGCGCAACCTCCGTCTGGCCAACGACAAGGCAGACGGCCTGACGATAAAGAAACTTACATACAACAACCCGACTATGAAAGAGAAATTTAAGGAAGCACGGGCTGTTGAGGAGGATGAGGACGAATAAATCAACGGCGTGTTCTATTGATCTCGGAATGCATACTTTTAGCTTTTTAGTATCATTTCACTCCTGCCGAATCAACAGAACACACCATTATTATTATCAACATAAGGATGCAAAACGCTGCATATAGCATGTAGGGTTTTGCATTTTTATTTTAAATCAGCAACAAGCGCTATTCCCTACCCTCTCTGTTTCTGCTTTAACAGCTTAAGTGGTTTGCCGTAGTTGAGCATGCGCCAGATCCACTCTAGGGGGCCGAAAAGGCAGTAATGGAGCCACAGACGGCTAAAGAATGTTTGGAGGATAAATACGGTGAGAGCTATAAGCTCTGTCTGCGAAAGGCCTACGCCGGCACCAAGACCGAAGCCTATGCCATAGAAAAGGAATATGCCTAATGCTGACTGACAGATGTAATTGGTCAATGCCATGCGGCCGGGAGCGGCAAGGGCACGCCATACTGCCGAACGGCTGCTACGAAGATAAAGCAGGCAGAGGGACGACATATAAGCGAAACCGAGCGGATAGACGCTGACGGCATAAAGCAATGAGTGGGCCGCGTTACCCAAGGGATGACCGCCAACGGCACTCCATGCGTAGACAACAGATAGGGGAAGACCGACACTGAAGCCTATAACCGACACACGGCGCAACAGGTGCCGGTGAGCTGAAAGGTCGGCATACATTTTCTGACGCCCAATGTAATAGCCTATCAGGAACAAGCCAAGGACCTTAAAGTAGCGGTTGCCGTCGACAAACTCCTGCACTCTTACCAACGCTCCCTGAATAAGGAACTGAAACACCTGAGCGTAACTGTCGGCATCGCGCAGCCAATAGCCGAAGTTTTCTTCTGTTATGCCATACTTACGGCAGTAATACCACTGAGCCTCAACGGCAGGAGCCGAGAGACTTATGCCGAAGATCTGCGTCAGTGTGTCAACAACAACGGGCAACACAAGGAAGAAGGCAGCCCACGAAAGCATCTTTCGATTGCTCACGTTTCTGAACAACGGCAGCACCATGCCCATAAGGGCATAAAGCATAAGGATGTCGCCGCTCCAGATGAACATAAGATGCAGGAATCCTATGACGAGCAACACGGTCATGCGCCTATAGAACAGTATGAATGCTCCATCGCCTTTCTGTTCGGCATGACTTATGATTATCGAGAAGCCCATACCGAAGAGCAGCGAGAACAGTGTGTAAAACTTGCCGTCGATAAACACATACTGCAAGAAACGCACTATCCTGTCCACACCGGCTGAAGGCATTGACGCAGCAACATCGGCCGGCTGAAACGTATAGAGCGAGAACTCGGGATAGTTGGCAAGGCAAATGCCAAGTAAGGCGAAGCCTCTAAGTGCATCGAGAATAATGTAGCGTTCCGATGGCTTTACTGGGGAAAAGGGAGTTTGGGACATGGGTATTTTTTAGGAGTTAAGGAGTTATGAAGTTAAGGAGTCAAGACGTATGCCTTGAGGGGTATTGTCATTTGGAGTTAAAGGAGTTAAAGTCAATAGCCAACGTAGTGCTTGCGAAAAGAAGCTACAAGGCATTTGTATTTTCACTATTCACTTTAGTCAGACTCATATTGGCGCAATGTAGGGACGTACCCCAGGTACGTCCACCTCATATTCATCATTTCATTCATCATAAGCTATTGTAACACAGGATGTTATCCGTTGGACGCACCTGGGGTACGTCCCTACAATGCTTATCTAGAAACGCTGTTTAATTTTTAATTACGCATCGCGCTCTGCGCCTGCTCTTCACTTTCGTCAAACGGCATTTGGATTCTTCGTGTTTTAATGTTCACTTTCACAAGGCAAATCATAATTAGCTAACGCTGAACTTTGTTTCTCCATTCTCAACTCTCCATTCTCAAATTACTTCCTGTTTACCATCATCACGCTTATCAATATAACGGCAAGGCCGGAAAGCTGTATCAGCGTTACGTTCTCATGACCGAGACCGGCACCGATTACTATGGCTACTACGGGATTTACATAGGCATGAGTGGCAACTTCGGTGGCGGGACGAACACGCAACAGCCAGATGTATGCCGTGTAAGCCATCATTGAGCCGAAGACTATGAGATAAGATAATGACAGCCATGAAACGGAGGACACTGCGGAGAGCTGCAAACGGCTGAAATCGCCCGATAATCCTGCACATAAGGCAAACACAATACCTGCGCCGAGCATCTGCCAAGCCGACGACGCCAGTCCGCCTTCATCGCCATTGTCGCGGATGTAATATTTCGAATACAGCGTGCCGCATGCCCACGATATGCATCCGCCAATAAGCAGAAGCACGCCATACTCATAATGACTGCCGCCGGGACGCTGCATGTTTAGCTGTTCGAGATAGAGCATTGCCACACCAATAAAGCCAAGGACTATGCCTGCCACGGTGGACACACTTCTGAAGTTGCGACGCCATTGAGGAACATCGAGCAACATAATCCACACTGCCGTGGACGAAGCCATTATCGCGACAAGACTGCTGCTGACATAGCGCTGGGCAAACATGATGACGCCCTGGTCGACAAACAAAAGAATGATGCCGCACACAGCCGACTTCAGGATAAGTCCGCGGCGAAACAGCAACTCGCCACGCATCTTGCAGGCAACGAGCAATATTGTTCCTGCCACGACAAAGCGCAACGTTCCAAGCACAAACGGCGGAAAGTCGCGCAGGCAGACTCCGATGAAATAATATGTTGAGCCCCACACGACGTATATAAGGAAGTAGGCTACAATTATCGCAATGCGTGATGGCGGATGTGTCATAGGCAGATTGTTTGGTCAATAGTAATAATTTTTAGGCTCAAAGCAGCGCACCTGCTCATGTGGCCGGCACGTTGCCCGGTATGCGTCAGCGCCATAACCCATGCTGTCAGCCTCTTGTTTTTATCTCGCAGTCGGCAGGAGCCTTGATGTTCTCATCGATGGTTACCGAACCTATCGAGTCGGCCACTATCACGCCCGATGTCGGGTTCTTTATGTTGGTGATGGCTCCGCGGATGTCGGCTTTAAGCGTAGAATACTCGAAGGCCCTGTCGCACGCGCTGTCGAAGGTGCAGTTTTCAAGCACCAGGTCGTGAGCATAGCACAGCGGCTGCTCGCCTGATATATGGCAGTTTACAAGGCGCAGATTGTGCGAGTGCCATCCAAGATACTCACCGTTAAGCTCCGAGTCGTATATGGTAACGTTCTCCACCTCCCAGAAGGCATCCTTCGTTGTTATCTTCGCATTGTGTATCTCAACGTTCTTGACATACTGGAACACGTATTTGCTGTCGCTCTCAAGTCCGTCCACCCGTATGTCGTTGCTGAACATAAAGGGATAAGTTCCGCCGTGCAGCTTTAGGTTCTTCACGTTGATGCGGTTGCAACGCCAGAATATCTCGTCGGCGTCGTTTATCTCAACGTTCTCGATGTCAATATCGTTCATCTCACGGAACATCTTCGGCGCGTCTATCACGGTGTTCTTCATCGTAAGATGGTCTGAATACCACAATGCCGAGCGTCCGCCAACGGCAAAATAGCAGTTGTCTATCGTGAATCCGTGTACATGCCAGAACGGATAGTTGCCTTCAAAGCGGCAGTTGGTTGCCACGATGTTGCTACATTCCTTTATCGCCGACTCGCCTTCGCGTATGGTTACGTTGTTGATGTGCAGATCATGCGATGCGAACAACGGGCGTTCGCCGCCAAATTCAGTATTCTCAATCAGTTTCATAATTATATCAGGTTTTATTTCGTTTTTATTGTTTTGCCAAACATGCCGTACCACGCCTCGTTGTCCTGTTTGCGCATGCACCTTTCGTTCCGGCATAACGGCTGTTTGTTTTTCTTTTGCAAAAGTACATATTATCAAGACAAAACGCTGTATCTAATTTACAGATTAGATTAAACAATTAACGGAAAATAATATTAAGTCTAAATCAGCCCCCAATGAATCTGTCCCAGGGATGCACAAAACTGATTAAAAGTAATGATTCAGCCACGGGATGCACAAAACAGAGAAAACCATACGCCGTCTGATGTTCGTTTGGGATTAAACCCACGCCTTAGAATGTCCTTAGCCCTATCCATCAACACGACACAGCACGGCGTTGCGTTGCTAAAATCCGCCCTGCTCTATGCGCCTTACAATACCAAGGTCGGCAGCTGCCCAGTCTACTGTATGAAGCTCCTGCGCCCCGAGCCATCTGTATTCAGTATGCTCTTTCAGTTTGAAGTCATCCGCAAGCGGCTCGCACAGATAGGCGTTGAGCGTTATCGAGAAGTCGGGATAGTCGTGACTTACCGCCACGAGCCTGTCGCCCACAGATATGTCGTAGTCGAGTTCCTCTGCCATTTCACGCCTCAGTGCCTCCTGCGGTGTTTCGCCCGGCTCTATCTTTCCGCCCGGAAACTCGTATTTGTAGCTTGTGTAACTGTATTTGGTACTGCCCTTTCTCACGCAGAAATATTTTCCGTCTTTGCGTATCACGGCCGCCACCACGTCATAATGCTTAGCGTTCATCTTCAGTCTTTCTCCTTTGCTTTGTTCTTTTCGTGTGCATGCCGCCTACTGTCATTCGCCCTGTCCTTCTGCCCTTTTGCGCCGCACGGCAAGCTCTGCCTGCATCTTCTCGTTGAAGCGTTTTGTTATGGGATAAAACAACACCGACGCAAGGGCTATGCCGTAGACCACGGCAGGCACTATGCTCGACACGAGGCGTATGCCCTCAACAGCCCCGCTGCTCTGCATGGCAGTGCCTCCCGACACGTAGCCGAATGCCGACAGCAGTATGCCCGACAAGGCTCCGCCGAAGCCTAATCCCATCTTCAGCGCGAACATTATGCCCGAGAAACAGAAGCCCGTGGCGCGGCGGCGGTTGAGATATTCCATATAGTCGGCAACATCTGCCACCATTGCCCACATCAGAGGTATCGTGGGGGCATAGGACAGACTCTTGAGTATGCACAGCACATAAACCATTACAACATTGTCGGGCGAAGGCAGATAGAACAGCGCCTGAAACAGCACGGTGAGCGACAGGCACACTATATATACGGTCTTCTTACCTAACTTTCCGGCAAGCCATCCCGAAAGGAACACCACGCCCACAAACTGCATCACGGCATTAAGTATGTTAAACAGCGAGAAGCCTGCCGAATAAGCCTCGCGCTCGGTATCAGCGAGTCCCAGACCATGCAGCAGCTCATAGAGTGAATGCTGGTCGAGATAGCTTTGGAAATAGAAGTTCATCGACGAACCGAACATCGCCAGCGAGGTGTACACGGCAAGACACAGCACAAACATCACGCGCCACGACACATTGCCGAAGGTCTCCCTCACATCTTCCCTCAGGCTCGACTTCTGCTGCGGCGGCTGGGCTATGCGCTCCTTTGTGGTGAAGAAGGTTATCAGCAGACATATAAAGGCGATGAAGGCAAACAGCAGTATGGTGCGGCTCCATCCGCGGCTCGCGTCGCTCCCTCCCAGCCGGTCGATGAGCGGCAGCGTGAAGCCCTGCACGGCAAACTGGGCTATGGTGCTTGCCACAAACCTCACCGTGTTGATGCTTGTGCGCTCCTTTATGTCGGCCGTCATCACTCCCCCAAGCGAGGCGTATGGTGTGTTGTTGAACGAATACATCATCAGCAGAAGCACATACGACACGGCGGCATAAACGGCAAGCAGCGTCTTGTCCTGTATGTCGGGCCTGTGGAAGGCGAGGATGTAGAACAAGCAGAACGGCAAAGTCGACGCCAGTATCCACGGGCGATATTTGCCCCAGCGCGTATTGGTGCGGTCGGTCAGTATGCCCACTATCGGGTCGGCAAAGGCGCTAACCATGGGCGCCACCAACAACACCGAACCGGCTATGGCACCGTTGAGTCCGAACACGTCGGTATAAAACTTCAGCTGATATATCATTATCATCTGAAACACCAGGTTGGCTGCAAGGTCGCCCAATGAATAGCCAACCTTCTCGCCGAAAGAAATCTTACCGTTGTATGAGTTTTTCATTGACATCGTTTATCAAGATTAGTGTTTTCATGGCATGTGCGCCTGCGCTGTATCGCTGTCTTCTCGCCGGCTTATGCCCAGCCAAAAGGCTCACGGCTGCGGCGCACAATGTCTTTTGCGCGAACAAAAGTAACAAAAAATCCTGACTGAACCGACGAAATAAGTGATTTTATACAATTATTCGATAAACCTAACCGGCTGCGCCATAAGGATGTTACGCATCAAGCCTTACATAAAGTCGGAATGACGGCATAATCAGATAATCTACATGTTGACATAAGCCACGGGATTTTTGATTTTAGAAAACAAGATATATGCAATTTCAGGTTAGATCAAGACCGTAACTTAACCTTCTTGCCGACATTTATTTCACGCCACCAAATTAATTCTCATTTTTTTACGCTTTTCCTTTTATTTCATAATTTATTTTTATCTTTGCCGCGGATATGACACTACGATCACGAACGCTGACAAGAACATTCGCCGTAATGTTTATTACCGTGTTTATGGCTTATTATGCCATAATCTCGGTTTATGCCCACGTGCATATCGTCAACGGAGTGATGGTGGTACACTCCCACCCCTTCAAAGGCAAGCACAGCCACACTTCGGGACAGACGCTTGTGCTGCATTATCTAACTCAATTCCAGTCGCTCGAAGCTGGGACGGCTGTAGAAATTGAGGCTCCCGACGTAAAACTTATTCACAGAAGCTACAACGTTTATGTTGTGGCACACGCCCTGCCCTGCTATAATTCGGGCATCTACCTGCGCGCGCCTCCCGTTTCTTCATTCTCATAAATCATTTTATCCCTAATCGTCAGTTTTTATTCGGGCGGATTTTTGTTTTATATTGGGCGGATTGATGTATGGTTTTTAACAGGCATAGCGCATAGTGCCAAGAAAAGCCATACGGCATGACGCCTATAGAAAACCTGAAGACGGCTGAAAGCATTAAGGCACAATATTGATACGACGATGTGCTGCCTGATGACGATTTTTAGGGTTATCTCAACATTTTTATTAATGCTGTGACGACATGGCGTGCCGTGCCGTCATGGACGGATATTCCGTATTTATAAGTAAACAGAAATGAAGAAATATATCTTGCTTTTACTGACGTGCCTTATGTGCGCGTCGACAGGGACTGCCCGTCCCGTTGAGCCTAACACGGTGAAAGAGGGCAACATAATAACAGGACACGTTATTGAGAAAGACACAGAGAAAAGTCTGGCCTACGCCACTATATTGATTGTTGAAAACGGCATGGGCACCGTTACGGGCGACGACGGCCACTTCCGCCTGAAAGACGTGCCGGCAGGCAAATACACGCTGAAGGTGCAGCTCATGGGCTATGCCTCGCAGACCAAGACGGTGGTGGTGAGCAACGAATATACGGTTGACCTGCACTTCGTGATGGAGAAAGAGGACATATTGATGGACGAGGTGGTGGTGTCGGCCAACAGAAACGAGACCAGCCGAAAGGCGGCGCCGGTGGTGGTGAACGTGATGAACAGCAAGCTGTTTGAGACGGTCAACTCTACCGACCTTGCCAAGTCGCTCTGCTATCAGTCGGGACTGCGCGTTGAGAACAACTGTCAAAACTGCGGCTTTCCGCAGGTAAGAATCAACGGTCTTGAGGGGCCTTACTCGCAGCTGCTCATCAACAGCCGCCCGGTGATGAGCGCCCTGTCGGGCGTGTATGGTCTCGAACAGATACCCGTCAGCATGATTGAGCGCGTAGAGGTGGTGCGCGGCGGAGGCTCGGCGCTGTTTGGCGCCAATGCCGTGGGCGGCACCATCAACATTATAACCAAAGACCCTGTGAACAATTCGTTTCAGGTCAACTCCACGATGTCTAACCTCGGCGGCAAGACCTGGGAGCAGTATGTAGGCGCCAATGCCTCGCTCGTGTCGAAAGACCGCACATACGGCGTGGCCTTCTATCAGGCTTACCGAAACCGCAACCCTTACGACGCCGACGGCGACGGGTTCTCGGAGCTGGGCAAGCTCAACATGAACACCTTCGGACTGAGGGGATATTACCGCCCGACGCAGTTCAGCCGACTGAGCATTGAGTATCACACCACCAACGAGTTTCGCCGCGGAGGCAACAAGTTTGACCTTCAGCCGCACGAAACCGACATAACCGAGCAGACGCGACACGTGATAAACAGCGGCGGACTGACTTACGACATATTCATGAACGAATACAGGCACAAGCTGTCGGTGTACGGCTCGGTGCAGCATACCGACCGCAACAGCTACTACGGCGCGGGCATGGACGCCAACGCCTACGGCACAACCGACGACCTTACGGCAGTGGGCGGAGCCATGTATTCGGGCAACTTCGACCGCCTGCTGTTCTCGCCTGCCACGCTTACAGGAGGCTTTGAATATCAGTTTAACTCGCTTCACGACGTGATGACGGGCTACGGCCGCGACCTGAAACAGCGTGTGAGGATTGCCGGGGCGTATCTGCAAAACGAATGGAAGATGAGACAGCTGACGCTACTTGCCGGATTCAGACTCGACAAGCATAATCTTGTTGACAACGTGATATTCAGTCCGCGCGTCAACATGCTGTGGAAACCGTCAGACAAACTTCAGGGCCGACTGACATGGTCGACGGGATTCAGGGCGCCGCAGGCCTACGACGAAGACCTGCACGTGGCTGCCGTGGGCGGCGAGGCAATGATGATAAAGCTGGCCGACGGACTGAAGCCCGAACGCTCAAATAGTTTCAGCGGCTCGATAGACTGGGCTTTCAGCCTGGGCCATTTCAGTTCTAACCTGCTCATAGAGGGCTTCTACACCATGCTCAACGATGTGTTCTATCTCGAAGAGACCGGCTTCGACCCTACTACGGGCACCAAGATACAGGAGCGCCGCAACGGTCACGGGGCACGCGTGTACGGAGCCAACATCGACTATAAGATAGCCCACGGCAAAGAGGCGCAGCTGCAGTTGGGCCTAACCGTGCAGCAGAGCCGCTACACCGAGGCACTGGCATGGAGCAGCAACCCCGACGTGGCGCCTACAAAGCGCATGACACGCACGCCCGACTGCTACGGCTACTTCACGTTTACGTCGGCTCCGCTCCGAAACTTCGACTTCGCCGTGTCGGGTGTCTACACGGGCAGCATGCTTGTGCCCCACTTCGCGGGATATATAGAGAAAGACAGAATGGAGAAGTCGCCCGACTTTATGGAGCTGAACCTGAAACTCAACTACACCTTTGTGCTGAACGACCATCTGAAACTGCAGCTCAACGGCGGCGTGAACAACATATTCAACGCCTTTCAGAAGGATTTAGACAAGGGTGCGGAGCGCGACTCTAAATATTTTTACGGCCCTACCCAGCCGCGCACGCTGTTCATTGGCGTGAAGATTTTTAACTGACGGGCAGCGCCATACTTACCACAACCAGACCGTCAGGCCGAAAATGGCTAAAAACCGGAAAAGCCGTCTGATGCTGTCAGGCGTCTTGTGCTGTCATGCAGGGTATTGCCCCATGCTTTTATTTTCGCCGTCTGACGCCATTTATGCCTGACTTTCTCAACCTGATATCTGCCCGCCGTATGTGCCAGAAGCCTCTGAAACTATGAGGCTGCCTGAGCTCATACGGCGGGCTGACGTGTTTTCTCTGCAATGATTATGCCGTATATCGGCACGCAAGATTTTACATTTTCATGCTTTAATACAAATCCTTCATTATTATTCAGCCCCTGTTCTGCTTTCTATTGAACCGATTTTCATCCCACTTTTTGCCTGTACAACTTATTGTATCAAGAATTTGCCGATGGCTGCAATTACCGCGACAGACACAGGAAATAAGAACATAGCGACGAAAAGTATTTACATTTTTCGTGTACAGAGTTTTCTTTAAAAGAGAAAGTAGAGTTATAACAGATGTTAAAGAAATGGATAATTAGGCAACAACGTATTAACATCAGTTTGCACATCCTGTCCTTTTACACCCTAAAATCAGTGGTTTTAATAGTCTTAATCAGGCATTTCGGGGCAACAAACCTATGGTTTTAGAGGCATAAACCTATGGTTTGTTACCCGTAAATGGCCAAGTTATGTTTTTTAACATTTACGTTTTTATGCATAAATCTGCATAAGTATAACCATATCAGCCACTTAACAAAAACATGAAAAAACGGGCACTTTTTCGTTCAAACGGCAGTATTGCGCAGACGAAGGCAATTCTCAGAGCATCAAAATCAAAAAGTTTTCTGTCTTCATTTACCTTCCTGTACGTCGGCATCATACTGAATGCACATCTCGCAGCGATGTTTATTCCGCTCAGCCGTTATGCCACTAAAATGTCATACGGTCTTGTTCTTGCCCAGCAGAAAGCGCGAAATGCCGATGAAGTCGAGCAGACGGGCAAGGGCAAAGCAGCCCGCAAGGACAAAGACCACCGCGACCACCATGAACGAGAGAGCCGTGGGGTCGAACGCAAAGAGCGGTATGAACGCCTTAGACAGGAGAGTGAATATGGGCGAAAAGAGCAGAATGATGAGCGTGTGGCGGCCTATATAAAGCACAAGTCTGCCCACGCGGACATGGCGGAAGACAAAGAGGAGCAGACTGACAACGAGCCACACTATAGCCATTCCGGCAGGCGTGGCACGGTCGAAGTTGTTGCTGTCGAGACAGAGCAGCGCAAGCGGCACAAGGGTGAGCGGAGTCTTTGACGCGAACACCGAAAGAACGTTGAGCCCCGAACGCCTCAACGCTGCGCCCATAATGAAGTAGACGGCATTGGCGAACGACAGCAGACCGACGCCGCCCGATGACAGCAGCCAGCATACAAGGGCGAACAGCGCCACCGACTCGGCAGGACGGCGCACATAGCGCATGATGACATAACAGAAGGCCTCGAGCAATATGAGGGTGTGGATAAACCAGTAAGGGCCGACAGGATGAAGCAACAGTCTGTCTAAGAACACGCCCGGCGTAAGACTGTCTATATGCTCCCTTATGGGCAGCAGCGACGCCATGACTATATAGCCCGACTCCATGACGGCATAGGGCACAGCGAGCCACAGCAGATAGCTGCCGAAGCGGCGCCACGGCTTGGCGGTGTTGGCAAGATAGCCAGCGAGAAACAGAAATGCCGGCATGTGGAACGTATACACAAACTTCTTGGCAACGGGGTGCATGTCGCCGAAATATGCCAGATGAAAAACTATCATCAGCACGATAAACACACATTTAAGGAAGTCGAGCTCGTCAATACGCTTGCGTTCGGTTGTCATAATTATGTCTGTTATTTTTATTAAAAAACAATGCAAAATTACAAATTTATAGCGAAAAACCTGCCATAACGCCCATAATTTATCCCAAACCGGCAGTCTGACCGCACATGGAGTTTTTTTATCTGTCCTGCCGCGCACGTTGTCTCCATTGGCACCATCCGGTTGTCTTACGGCACATAATGTGTAACAACAGCCGCAACGGCCCGGGCATAAAAAACTTTTATTGTTTTTTTCGCTGTTATAAAAAATATGATGTACCTTTGCAGATGCACGCCGGATATGCCGCTACGAGGCTTACCCGACCATGACAAGCCATAAAGCAGCCGTGAGGAAAGCGCGGCAGCCGCGGATAAACTGTTAAGAAAACAAACGTTCCTAAAATAAGTCAAATTTATTAATTCAGAATTTAAGCCTTTGATTATGAAAACCATGTTGCGCCTTATATTTATGCTGATATTATATCCCGCCACAGCCGCGGCACAGCCCGACATGATTGTGGAACACTACACTAAGGACAACGGACTGCCGAGCAACACGGTGTATTGTGCCCATAAGGACGGCGACGGCTTTGTGTGGTTCGGCACATGGCACGGTCTGTGCTCGTTCGACGGCGCGGAGTTTACGCCCTTCATAACGCGCATAAGCCACAAGTCGGACATGCCGCCGCGCAAGGTGCGCAACATCATAGGCGACAAGGACGGATATCTGTGGATACGCAACACGGACAACCATCTGTACCTGTTTAACAAGTATGCCGAGACTTACCGCGACGTATACAACGAACTGAAGAAGCAGGCGCGCAACGTGCAGGTGATAAAGATTCAGGCCATGGACAACGGCCGCATCCTGCTGCTTACGCGCAGCAAGGACATCTTTGAGGCGTATGTAGGCAGCGGAGGGAACATCGTGGTGAGAAAGATATTCGACGCAAGACGGCACACCGACCCTGCCACAATGAAACTGAAGACCAACATACTGGGCGAGAACGGCCGCTACGTCTATTGGCTGAGCAAGAGTCTGACGGTTAACACCATAACCAAGAAGAACGGGCGCAGGCTGCTCGGCAGGCTCAACAGCGACCGCCGCTTTACGTGCTTCAAGAAGAAGGGGCAATATATATGCGCCGGAACGGCATCGGGCGGCATATACATCATAAACGCCGACAACGGCAAGACAGAATATTACAGGTTTAAGGGCATGGGCTCGCCCGTGTCGAGCATCAACATAATGAACGGACGGGTGTTCTTCACCACCCCGTCGGGTCTCTACTCTTTTGCCAAAGGCTCGGCGCCAAGCCTCATCACGCAGCAGGCAGCCGACATAACGCAGTCGTTCACCGACAAATACAACAAACTGTGGCTGTGCTCCGAAAGAGGAGTGCTGATATGCCACGACCCAAAGACGTCTACATCGCAGACGTTCACCATGCCGGCCGACAGTCTGTTTGCCGAAATGAAATTCAGAGACACGGGCGCCAACGGCCTGTTCATACTGATGCGCAACGGCGAGGTGTGGCGCTATAACCATCAGACGCGCATGATGCAGAACATCAACCGGCAAAAAGAGTTCAGCAACTATATTGCCGAGCCTCACTTCTTCGACATCGACATAGATCCCAACGGCATATTGTGGCTGTCGTCGACGAGCAGCGGCGTATATAAGGTTTGCTTCCCCCACTACAACTTCAGGTTTATGTTTCCGGGCATGCTCATCAGCAGCGACGAGAGCGACAACAACGGCATACGTGCCGTGTATCAGGCGCGCAACGGCGACCTGTGGATTGGCACACGCAAGGGCGAGCTGTTCTGCATGGACTTCAGAACGCACAACATAAAGCGCAGGTTCGGCAGCGGCGAAATTGGTCCGGTGTATCACATAATGGAAGACAACCGGGGCAACTACTGGTTCTCGACAAAGGGTGCCGGACTGATAAAGGCAACGCCCGACGCCATGGCTCCGCAGGGACTGCGCATAACACGATACACCAACAGGCGCGGCGACCGCAACTCGCTGAGCAGCAACCGCGTATATTTCACTTATCAGGACAGCCGCGGACGTATATGGGTATGTACATTCTACGGCGGACTTAACCTCATTGAGGAACGGGGCGGCAAGACCATATTCAGAAACAGGCACAACGGATTCGGCACTTATCCGCGCTACGACCTCTACACCGATGTGCGCTCGATAACCGAAGACCGCAACGGCAGAATGTGGGTGGGCACGACAGACGGACTGATGTCGTTCGACGGAAAGTTCAAAAGGCCTTCTGACATAAAGTTTGAGACCTACCGCGACAGCCATAGGTCGGGAGCCATGGCTAACGACATCTTCACGATGTATAAAGACCACAAGGGATATATATGGATGGGCATATTCGGCAGCGGCCTCAGCAAGATTGAATATTATGACGAGAAAAGCCGGCAGCCCGTGCTTAAGACGTATATGATAAACGAGAAACAGGGCGGCGACGTAATATCGTCTATCGTGGAGGACAAGAGCCACTGCCTGTGGGTATGCACCGAGAACGGACTGGCAAGCATGCGCCCCGGCTCGTCGTTTCTGAAGAGCTACGACCGCCTTGCGGGCTTTCCCGAGGTTAACATAGAGGACAACACGTCGATATGCCTGCAAAACGGCAACATACTTATAGGCTGCCGCCAGGGCCTGCTGTCGTTTAATCCTGAGACGGTGAGAAACGACAACGACTCACGCTACACCACGTTCATCACAGGCTTCAAGGTGGTAAACCGCGAGCTGTGGGACTTTAATCCGCCCATATTTGAAGGCTCGCTCAAGTATGCCGACAAGATTGTGCTCAGCCACGACCAGTCTACGTTCACAATAGAGTTTGCCGCCCCCTACTACGCCGACAACACCATGATACCTTACACCTATATCCTGGACGGATATGAGGAGCAATGGCACAACAACGGCTCAAACCGCATTGCCTCGTATGCCAACGTGCCGCCCGGACACTATAAGTTCAGGGTGAAGGTCAACGACAACAACTCGCCCGAACGGGTAATCGAGATAATCATCACGCCGCCGTGGTGGGCCACATGGTGGGCTTACACCATATACACCCTGCTGGCGCTGCTGGCTGTCTATGGCGCGCTGCGCCTCGTGATGTATATGATCAGGATGCGCAACGAGGTGTATATCAACGACCGCCTGGCCGAGTTGAAGATACGTTTCTTCACCAACGTGAGCCATGAGCTGCGCACGCCGCTGACGCTCATCAAGGGGCCTGTTGAGGAACTGAAGAACAACGAGAAGCTGAGTCCGGCCGGCAAGGAGTATGTGTCGCTGATCGACCGCAACGCGCGCAAGATGCTGCAGCTCGTAAACCAGATACTCGACTTCCGCAAGATTCAGAACGGCAAAATGAAGATGCACGTGTCGTATGTCGATCTCAACGCTATGATTGAGCAGCTAATGCAGGAGTTCAGGGTGCTTGCCGAGGAACGCGACATAGCCTTTGTGTTCGACAAGGCTGAAGAACACGTAACGGCATGGTGCGACGCCGAGAAAATAGCCATAGTGCTGAACAATCTGCTGAGCAACGCCTTTAAGTACACCGGCGAGGGCGGCAGGATATGCATAGCGCTCGAACACGACTACGACAGGCAGATATGCACGATGAGGGTTGAAGACGACGGCGTGGGCATACCCAAATCGCAGCTCGAGGTGATATTCGAGCGATTCTCGCAGGCAAGCAACAAGACATCCGACGACAACGCCTACGCAGGCACAGGCATCGGACTGTCGCTCTCGAGAGGGTATGTCAACATGCACCACGGACGCATCTGGGCAGAAAACATAGACGGAGGCAAGGGCGTGGTGTTCTCGGTTGAACTGCCTACAGGCCGCGACAACTTCAACGGGAAGGACATTGAGGTGTACTTCGACGACAGCACTGCAGAAAACAGGACCGCTGACGAAGGCGACAACGGAGAGGAAGACGCAATGACACAGAAACAGGAGGACGCAACACGCGACGACCTGCCGACGATAATGCTCATTGAAGACAACATTGACATGTGCCGAATGCTGCAGCTGCAGCTCAGAAGCAACAGCTACAACGTGCTGACGGCGCACGACGGTGAGGAGGGACTGAAAAAAATATATCAGCATCACCCCGACATCATAATAACCGACCTGATGATGCCGGGCATGGACGGCATGCAACTGCTGCGCGCCGTAAGGCAAGACTTCAACATAAGTCACATACCGGTGATTGTGCTGACGGCAAAGAACACCGAGGAAGACAAGCTGACGTCTGTCAGGAGCGGCGCCAACGCCTTTATAGCCAAGCCTTTCAGCAGCAGCTATCTCATGGCAAGGATTAACCAGCTGCTCGAGGAGCAGCGCATATTCCAGCGCAAGATGGTGGTGCAGACCACGGTGGAGAATACGGCAGAGGCTGACGGCGACTCTTACGAACAGCATCTCGTAAAGAAGGACATCGAGTTTGTACACAAGATTCATGACATTATTGAGAAGAACCTCAACTCTAACGACTTCAACATCGACACCATTGCCGGCACCATAGGCCTTAGCCGATCGGCTTTCTTCAAGAAACTGAAGAGCCTTACGGGCTTTGCACCGGTAGACCTCGTAAAGGAGATAAGGCTGACCAAGGCTGCGCGCCTCATAGAGACAACAGACGACAGCATAACAGAGATAGCCTACTCTGTGGGCTTCCGCGACGCCGGCTACTTCGGCAAGTGCTTCCGCAAGAAATATGACATGACGCCAAAGGAATACAGAGCCGAAAAGCGTCAGGCGCAGCAGCAATAGCATAGCCGAAACTACGGCACGAAATAAAGCTATGGCACGAAATAAGACTTAAAAGCAAGCTAAGGAATTGCACTAAACAGCACTCTGCATCAGCCTGCCTTCCGTCCCATTCGTTTGTATTAACCGGAATGGACGGAAGGCACGTTGATTATATATAAACAGACAGCACGACAAAACTAGCTTTCTTTCCAATATTGCAATAACATCGCTACGACAGCAAATCCTCTATGATAAAAGTACATTTTTTGCTTTAAAAGAATAAAATTACAGTTTTTTTTCATATATTTGGAGTGCCGTACAACGGAACGGACAACGATGACGATGTGGACGGCGAAGTGCTCATTGAAAAGCGGAACAACATCTGGAATACGACTTACCTCTTCAATGCGAAGGAATTCGATGAAGATTCAGAAGCAATCATATTTGAAAAAATCAAATATTGGTTTGATGCAAATAGAAAAATCATAACGATTGATCCTAAAAAAGTCTTAAATGAGTTTAAAGCTAAAACAGAAGGATAATCTATAACATAATAATTATTTTAATGAAAAATATAAAAACTTATAGTATAGGTATAATCGTATGGATAATAATAAATTTCATACTGTTTGTGTATTTAACATTCAATTATATTAATTTCTTAGATATTGTAAAGTATCGCGTCGATGCTTACACTGCAGAAAAGCCAGTTAGTTTTAACTTAAATGAAGTAAAACAAGCTGTTGAATTATTCCAATTTTTATCATGCATTGGAATTTTGTATGTAGTTTTCACTACTGTTTTACTATTTTGGATATATAAATTTATCCACAGAAAATAATATATTGTAAGTAATGTCATTTCGGTGACTAACAACGCTTCACTTCCTGCCAGCGGCAACTTCGTCTACGTCAACACCGTGCGGCATGAAGAATGACAAAGCCCGCGAGCGCGAGCTGAAATGGAACGAAGAAATAAAAAGATAAAATTAATTTGGATGTGTCTTAATAACTTGAAATTATTTAGACACATCCAATTCAAAAAGTTAGCATATGGAAAGAGAATTAATATTAAATAGGTCTTATGGCGAATTTATTCTTAATTCGTTAGTCTTTAATTGTTTAAAAAATACAAAATACAAAAAGAAGATATATCATGAAAGAACATATGAAAATGAATGTTATATCCTTGAAGGAGGTATAGAATTGTGGTGCGAAAATAACGTTATTAATACGATAAGGTGTGATACGACTTGTTATTATAAAGGGTATAATTTAATTGGATTAAAGTATGCGACCTTTTTAAACCTAATAAATGATATTCCAGAAGAAGAAGACACTATCTATCTTTTGTTAGATAATGGAAAAGGACAAAATCAACATGTTTATGAATTCAGTAAAGAAGGTTTGCAAATATGGGTTTGGAGAAATAAAATAAGAACAGTATTAATATATAATACGCATTCTTACAACGATTATGCTAAATTTGAATTCAAAAATATTTAATAACAATGGACTATGACAACATGCACCGCATTACCTCGAAGAGCCAGCATCTGACACAGGGCAACCTGCAGTTTGACGGCACACTGAACGTAGGCTATGACCTGACGTACACCTACGGACAGGAAGGTGGAAAGAAATTTAATAATAAGTAGATGTGAACTGATGTATAAGAATGAAACGGAATCAAATAAAAAAATATTTTACTATTATTTGTGGAATACTTTACTTGTCCTTATTTGTAAGTTGTAGAGTGATACAAGGTACAAATGAAAACTTTAAATGTATAAGTAAAGACCACTATTTCTTTGTAGGAACATCTCCGAATAAAATTGGTGAACAGATATATAAAAACTTCATGTGGTCAAATGTAACTGTTAGTGATAGAGAATTTGAGGGCATAGTTTATGTGAGATTCTTCGTAAATTACAAAAATGAATTTTCGAATATAGAAATTTTAACAAAGACCAATAGTCCATCTATAGATGCAGAAATAATACGATGTGTAAAATTATTAGAAATACCACATAACAAAAAAATGAATAGAAAAGCAATAATTGAGGTAATAGCCCTTATTTCCTTCTAAATAAACTATGCTACATAAAAGAAAATGAAAACATAATTTAAACTATATGGCAAAAGCAATGCTATTCTAACATTAGAATTTAGTGTTAATCCTGATAAATACTGAAAGAGGATTTATCAGAATTTGGCACAAGTGAGTATAAATATAAA
>ENA-ORRQ01000250-ORRQ01000250.1-human-gut-metagenome-genome-assembly--contig:-NODE-250-length-57629-cov-16.482093_pt1 | contig 57629 bp, 46 predicted proteins | sample MGYA00242177_ERZ509138 | MGnify/ENA primary metagenome ERZ509138 (study PRJEB26280, sample SAMEA2338628) | human gut metagenome | biome: human gut; feature: human-associated habitat; material: faeces... | reverse complement strand
AAAATATTTCATTCCCACAACTTTTTCAATCGTTTTCTTATACCGAACTCACGTTTTATAAAAAACTCATCACTCGTCACAAAGGCTCTTAACATGTTGATAATCAGTGATATATGTTGTGATGAGTTGAATTCGCAACTCATCACGGCCAGATGAGTAAATCATGTGTGATGAGTCTGAAATGTAACTCATCACGCTATAAATGCTTATTGTTCAGTGGCTTACACCATAATGTGACGAGTGATGAGTTTTTATAAAAAGTTTTTTTGTTTTTCGAATATTTTCGCGGTCCTGATGTTTCATACTTCAGTCAACTCTCTTTTAAGTTATGATATGCCCTCTTTTGTTATATAAAAGCATACCTTTTACATCATGAAATGCCGCCTTTTGCAATGTAAAAGCATGCCTTTTACATAGTGAAAGATATGCTTTTATAACGTCATCGTGTTCTGTATTCATTTCTGATATGTCGTATTAATATGCCTGAAACAGCGTGAAAGTAGTATAATTGTTAATATTACATTTTGCCGTTCATGTGTAAAACAATTATATTTGTAATTACAATCGGGTTTAAAATTTAACTTTATGCTTACTGTCAGACTTTTGTTCAGTCTTGTTTTGATGTCGGTTTGTGTAGGTTTGCACGCGCAGATTTCAGGCGTAGTCTTTGATATGGAGACCCGTCGCCAGATAGCCGGTGTAAAGGTTTACATCAATCCCAAGGGAACAGCCATTACCGATTCTCATGGCCGCTTTGTGATTAATCAGCCATGCAACGGCGTAACATTTTCGCATGTCAGCTACGAGAGCAGAGCCTACAGCCGAAAGGAATTGTGCGACACAATATGGCTAATGCCAAAACTTCACCGGCTTGACGAGGTTGTAGTTACGGCCCAGGGACCTAAAATGGGTGTCAGTAAGGAAGAAGTGTCTAAATATGCAAGTCATTTTAAAGCCCCGAAGGGGTTATTCACGTTTGATGTTTCCAATATGTTTGATTTCAAAGGACACAAAAATAAGAAGCGACGTGAACGTATAGAGAAAATCTTAAAAGATTATTAAGTGTCTGAGCTAAAATAAAAAGAGGCGTTGTTTTTTAAACTACTATGTCTTTCTCATTTTTACAGCGTGACAATATTGCTTTCTGTTGATGAATCTTTTCATGTAAATCAATGATAACATTCTCGGCTTGCGTTTATTGATTTGCGGTCAGTTCTGATTCTATATTTTATTTATATGTCGTATTAATGTGCCTGAAACAACGTGAAAGTAGTATAATTGTTAATGTTGCATTTTGCCGTTTATATGTAAAACAATTATATTTGTAATTATAATCGGGTTTGAAATTTAACTTTATGCTTGCTGTCAGACTTTTGTTTAGTCTTGTTTTGATGTCGGTGTGTGTAGGTTTGCACGCGCAGATTTCGGGCGTAGTCTTTGATATGGAGACGCGTCGTCAGATATCCGGCGTAAGGATTTACATCAATCCTAAGGGAACAGCTATTACCGATACTCATGGCCGCTTTGTAATTAATCAGCCATGTAACGGTGTGACATTTTCGCATGTCAGCTACGAAAGCAGAGCCTACAGCCGAAAGGAACTGTGCGACACAATATGGCTCATGCCAAAGCTTCACCGGCTTGACGAGGTTGTGGTAACTGCCCAGGGACCTAAGATGTGTGTCAGTAAGGAAGAAGTGGCTAAATATGCAAGTCAGTTTAGAGGTAAACCTCCTACAGGTTTTAGTTTCCTTGATTTGTTTAACTTTAGGGGACACAAACTTGAGAAGAGGCATAAGCGTATAGCAAAAATATTGAAGGACTATTGACATATAGATAAAAAAAGACGAAGTTAATTTTTTTAACTCCGTCTCTTTTCATCATTATAACGTAACTATATTATTTATTATTGATGAATTTTTTTCCGTTCTGAATAAGAATGCCTTTAGTGTCTTTGCTTACACGCTGACCTGCGAGGTTGTATACAGGAGCATTTGCGTCAGCTTTGTCTGCTGTAAGGTCGCTGATGCCTGTAGTGCCGCTTGTAGTAAAGATGAATCCGTAGAAACTCATCTTAGATCCTTTCATGTAAAGATAATACGTACTGTTTGCCTTAACGTCAAAGTTTACATATCCGTAGAATTTTTCTGCGAGAGTGTTATCTTCTGCAAGTTCAACAGTTTCACCGTCTTTGTTCACCAGAGTGAAGTCTGTTCCGGGTGTCATGTATGCACCGTCGCATACTACATAGAATCCTTTGCCGTTGCCAATAACAGCTCCTACTTTTAATGAACCGTCGACAGCAGGCTTGAATTCATAGTATGTACCTGAAACGGGTGTTATGCCGTCTTCTCCAAAAGAAGCATTGCTGTTTCCTTGTGTATAGGCTACAAATTCAGGTAAATTAGTGTTGCTCTTGTTTTCTTTGAATCCGGTTCCAAGTGTAACGGTAATATTAGGAACATCTGTTATTACCATGTTGTCTTCAGGGGTTGAACCGTCATCCGGGATTGCATAGGTTCCTTGAGCATTGGCGCATACTGCCATGAAAGCAGCTGCCACAAGAGTAAAGATTTTTTTCATAAGACTTAAATTTTATAGTTAATAATTTGATTTGTTTATAATTATGTCGTTTGCAACGATTTCATAGTTTGATAATGCAAAGGTAATAATTAAATTCAAATAAATACTTGTCTTGAGATAAAATATTTGCATATATACTCATATTATTGTTAATTTAGCTGTTTTAAGTTTTGTTCGTTTTGCATTGATTTGGTTGTTTGAACCGTAAATTCTTGCATGCTGCTGTTGAATAATAAAAAGAGATTATATGTTGATTTTTATGTTTTGTAAAATGATTTTGCATTTTTTCTTTTTATTTAGTTGTAATATGCCATTTTATTTTTATCTTTGCACTTGTACAAACGACTTACTAAATCGTACTAATTAAAATAATTTACTAAAATAATTAACTAACCTATTTAAAAATGAGAAAATCGTTACAAAAAATGACTCTCATGTGTCTTTTTATGCTTGTTGCTATGGTAACCAAAGCACAAGACGTAACGGCATTATGGGATTTTCAGAACAGAGTTCCTGCATCTTTGGCTGACGTGGCTTTACAGGGCACTACCGGGGAAGTAGAATCGACAGTTGACGGCGTAAAACTTTATGTTGATGCCACAAACGGAAAATTTAATGTTAAGGATCGTGCTTCTGACGCACAAGTTAATCCCGGCACGATAATCCGTGTACCTGTAAAATCGGCAAAAGACATTGTCACTGTAACTTCATATCCGAATTATCATAACTACACCGTTGGAGGCATTGAGGCTACTGCTGATGTTACGGAGCATAAGGCTACTACAGATGAGGTGTCTGCCGGATATGTTGATATCGTGGTTACAGGCAGTTGCTACCTTTATAATATTAAGGTACAGTTTGTATCAAATATTCAGACAAAGGAACTTTATTCTACAGATTTTTCTGAGTGGACCTATGTCAAGGCTTCTGCAGTAGAGACTGAGGTGCATAATGCAACTACAAAATACAGCCATGAGAACATAGCTTTCTCTGTTTATAACACTAATGTGGCTCCAAATCCAGATGAAATAGGTATTGATTGGAGTAAGTTTGACAAAGATTTGGTAGGCGGAACATTGCAGGCAGAGAAGAATGGCGGTTCGTATATCGTTACTTCTGCGCTGGCTTCAGTTACAAAAGTTACTTTTGTTCATGGAGCAACAGGCGGCAATCGCGGATGGTCGCTTTGGGCAAAAGGCGACGGTGATGCTGACTGGGTGCAGATAACCACAACTGCTGCAAGTCCTGCAGGATGGTGTGAGGTGTCAGCAGATGTAAACCGTACAAACTGTCAGCTCAAATTTACTAATCTGGCCGATGCTCAGAACGCATATTTGTTCCGTCTTGGCATTTATGGCAGTGTAGACATGTCTCTCACTCCGGCTTTAGGCTCATTCTCATACAATGGTGAGAAATATAATGCAGCAGACATATTTGCAGAAAGCGAGGAAGGCTTGCAGACTGCAACCATTGAAGTTGCTAATGCTACTCCGCTTCCTTCGGCAGAGAATCCTGTTACCGATATTGTTTGTGACAATGGTGAACTTGACGGTGACGTAATTTATGAAACTGTAGGTGAGACATCTGTTGTTACAATGAAGGTTAAGGCTAATGACGACGTTATGACTTATAAGGTTACATTTGTTCATAAACCTTATTTCACTCTTACATATTATAATGTAGACGGAAGTGTGCTCGAAAATTCTCAGAAAGTTGAGAAGGATGCCAAGATTGCTACATTGAGAAATGACGAAGGCGTTACTGTTGCTGAAGGCAAAAAATTCCGCGGGTGGTATGTCGAGGCTGACGGAGGACGCAAATATTCTGTTGATGACGTTGTTACGTCTGACTTGAATCTTTATGCCGGCGTTACTGACATTGAGACAGAAAGCACTTCTGCACGTTATACATTTAATCTTACTGACGAGTATTTCTATGATGAAGACCATGAGGCTTTCAATGCAGAGAATGCAGGCTTCCATGACTCTACACACGGATGGACTTTAGAGTCAAACGGAAAAATCGACTTGCTCGTCGGAGGTCATGCTTATATCATAGCTACATTGTGCCGTTACAGCAAGCAAGATGCTACACTCACTCTCTATGATGCTGAAGGCAATGAGGTGTCAACTGTTCCCGGTTATGATTCTACCGACGGCAAGAGCGTTATGCTTGAATATAAAGGAGCTGCCGGAACTGTTACTCTGAAATCGAGCAATGAGGTTTATCTTCACAAACTGGTTATAGCCAATGTTGAAGGTTCACCAATCGAGAAGAACGAGCAGGGATATTATGTTGTTAAGGCAAACGACGGTGGCAACTTCCTAACCACACTGGAAATTGCTAATGCCACATCTTCTTCAGACAAGCGTACTTATGTATTTGTTCCTGATGGAACTTACGATCTTGGCAATGCTGTGCTTACACCGATCTCAGGAAACAACATCTCTATTATCGGTCAGAGCATGGATAACACTATTATTGTCAATGAGGCTGAACAGGAGGGTATCGGAGTTTCGGCAACATTATATATTACCGGTCAGAATACATATCTGCAGGATCTCACACTGAAGAATGCTTACGACTATTACAAACCGGGATTTGCAGGCCGTGCAGTAGTTATCCAGGATAAGGGTAGCCACACAATATGCAAGAATGTGCGTATGTTGTCTTATCAGGACACATATTATTCTAACAGTGATTCACACTTCTATTTCGAGAATTCTGACATACACGGAACTGTTGACTTCATCTGCGGTGAAGGTGATGTGTTCTTCAACAACTGTACTCTTACCGTAGAGCCACGCAATGCCGATGGTTCAGGTGAATGTACTCTTACTGCTCCGTCTACAAATAATACTAAGTATGGCTATGTGTTCAGCGGATGTACGATAGACAGCAAGGCCGAGAAGTTTAATTACGGCCGTGCATGGAACAACACTCCGCGCTGTGCTTACATTAACACAACTTTGCTGCAGCCCGAAAAGCTTAACTCTAACAGATGGACTCTCGGTGGAATGAACGTGCCGGCAGACAAATTTGTTGAGTATAACACTATGGATGCAAGCGGAAAAGTAATCTCACCGTCATCTTATGTATGTACTTTCACAAAGGACAGCAAGAAGAACACTTATGAGACAATACTTACTGCTGACGAGGCTGACACCTACTCGCTCGATAATCTGTCTAAGGCATGGAACTGGTATCCTGCAACATATACCGCACAGAAGAGCATGAACTTGCTGAAGGCCGACGGCAACAAGCTGACATGGGATGCTGTTGATGGCGCTTTGGCTTATGCAGTGTTCAGAAATGGCACATTTGTAGGAATGACAACCACAGAGTCTTATGATATCACTGAAGGAACAGCTTCTGAATACATCGTGCGTGCAGCCAACGAGTATGGCGGATTCGGTCAGGGAGCGAGCATGACAACTGCTATTTCTGATACTTTTGCCGACAATGCCGATATCATGCAGACATCTTATTATAATGTTCAGGGTGTTCGTGTAAATAATTCTTATAAGGGAATTGTTATTAAAGTCGACACTTTGAAAGACGGAAAAAAGGTGGCTACAAAGATTATGCGATAGTTATATAGTGAGTTTAAAATATGTAGGTTTGCGGATGTTTCTCTTCTGGGGGGCATCCGCTTTTTTGTAGTCAGATGATGCCGGGCTTTTATCAATACACGAAGGGTAATTTGGGCATTTAAAAATTTTTATTTAAAAATAAAGATTTTATTTTGTAATATTTGATTTTTTAGTATCTTTGCACAATAAACTATCAAACTTATAAAAACTAATATCAAAAAACAAGGTCAAAGCAAGGTAATTTGTTGTTTTTAGAACCTTTATTATGCAATATAAAGTGTGTAAGGATCAAGCGCTTAGCTGTTTTGATCATGCTATATCTGCGCAATTCATGGTGGTTTTGTGACATTACGAATTTATTTTTTATTATTTAATTAAATTAATAACATTTATGTCTGGTAATTTGAAAACTTTTCGAATTGTGCTTTTAGTGCTTTTCACTTTTGTGGTGAGCAGCATTTCTGCGCAAACAGTTAAAGGTAATGTGAAGGACACCAATGGTGAACCCATCATCGGTGTTACGGTCCAGGAGAAAGGCACGAAGAATGTCGCCGTGACAGATCTTGACGGAAATTTCTCTATTAAAACAACCGGCGACGGACAGTTACAGTTTTCATACATCGGTATGAAGGCTAAGACTGTAAATGCTGCCGGAAAATCAAACATCAACGTTGTACTTGAAGATGAGGCAACAAATCTTGATGACGTTGTCGTTATCGGTTATGGTACGGTTAAGAAAAGAGACTTGACTGGTTCTGTTGCATCAGTTAGTGCTGAAGACATCGCAAACATTCCTGTTTCAAGCGTAAGCGAGGCTATGACAGGTAAAATGGCCGGTGTTAACATCACAACAACAGAAGGTTCTCCTGATGCCGACATCAAGATTCGTGTGCGTGGTGGAGGTTCTTTGTCTCAGGACAACTCACCTCTTTATATAGTAGACGGTTTCCCTGTTGAGAGCATCAGCGACATCGCACCCAGTGAAATTCAGAGCATCGACGTATTGAAGGATGCTTCGTCTACTGCTATTTATGGTGCGCGTGGTGCAAACGGTGTAATCATCGTTACAACAAAGAGCGGTAAAGAGGGTAAGACTCAGGTTAACTTCAATGCATCTCTGGGATGGAAGAAGGTTACTAAGCTTATCAAGACAATGGATCCTTACAACTATGCATATTATCAGTATGAACTTGGTAATGATGCTTACGGAAACTATGATGACCTTGATATCTGGAAGTCAATCGAAGGACGTGACTATCAGGATGAACTTTTCGGACGTACTGGTTTGCAGAAACAATACAATGTTAATGTTAGCGGTGGTTCAAAAGAAATCAAGTATAACGTAGGTTTCTCTCACAACGATGAAAAGAGCATCATGCTCGGTTCTGGTTATGCAAAGAACAATGTTAACGCAAAAATCAATGCTACACTTAACGAATGGTTGACTCTTGACTTCAACGGCCGTATGGCTTTCACAAAGCTCAAAGGTCTTAATGGTGGTGCTGACACCAACGAAAGCAATGCAGCAAACTCTGCTGTAGCAAACTCTGTTAAGTGGAATCCTGTTGAGGCTTTGGTTTCTGTTGACGATGACAGCGAAAACAGCTCTAACACACGACGTAATCCGGTTGAGCGTATCAGCGATACATATAAGTATCAGGAGCGTTTCTCTCAGAACTATAATGTAGGTTTGAACTGGAAACCTTTTAAGAACATTACATTCCGTACTGAATTCGGTTACGGTTGGAAATATAATGATACAGACCAGGTTTGGGGCGCAAGAGCCGTTACAAACTCTAAATATGGATATAACGGACAGCCGCAGGCTATGTTTGTAAGACTGGAGAATAAGAACTGGCGCAATGCTAACACTGTTACTTACGATAACAAAAAATTGTTCGGTGGCCGTGATCATATTAACGTAATGATCGGTCAGGAGTGGAGCAGTTCACGTGATATTACACGTACAAATGTTTCTGTTGCATTCCCAGAGGAAATGACAATCGATGAGGTTCTTGCAAACACAGCAGCAGGTACAGCTCTTCCAAACGAAGGCGATATTGAGGCACAGGAAAACATCCTTTCATACTTCGGCCGTATTAATTATACAATGGCTGACAAATATCTTGCAACATTCACTCTCCGTGCTGACGGTTCAAGTAAGTTTGGCAAGAATAACCGTTGGGGCTGGTTCCCTTCACTTGCATTGGCATGGCGTATGTCAGAAGAGAACTTCATGAAGGGTGCATCTGACTGGCTCTCTAACTTGAAGCTTCGTCTGAGCTTTGGTACAGCAGGTAACAACCGTATTAATTCAGGATTGCTCGAGCCCTTATATTCAATGGCTTCTAATACATCAAAGGCTCCCGAGTTCAACGGCGTTACAGGTTCAATGCTTGAGCATGGTAAATATCTTTATAATCCTGACTTGAAATGGGAAACAACCATAACACGTAACTTGGGTATTGACTTCGGTTTCTGGAATAACAGAATCAGCGGTACTTTGGATTTCTACTGGAATACAACAAAGAATTTGCTTATGGAAACAGTAATTCCTTCAAGCACAGGATATGAAACTCAGTTCCAGAACTTTGGTAAGACATCAAACAAGGGTGTTGAACTTGCTATCAACGCTGTACTTGTTGACAAGAAGAACTTTGGATTGAACTTTAATTTCAATATTTCTTACAACCGCAACAAGATTGAAGAACTTAACAGCGGCAGCCCATGGCAGAGCTCAAGTTGGAGTGGTAAGACTCTTGAGCAGTATGAGGACTTCCGTGTTGTTGCCGGTGGTCGTCTGGGAGAACTTTGGGGATACAAGACAAATGGTTACTATACCGTTTATGATCCTGCCACAGGCACAGGTGACCTCGTGCTGAATGCAAATGGAACATGGTCTTTGCGTGAAGGACTGAAAGACAACAGCTATACTTACTTTGGCGGTCTCTATCCCGGCGTTCTTAAAGTGCAGGTTGACGAAAATGGTGATCCTATAAAGCAGCGTCTTGGCAATACTGTTGCTCCTACGACAGGTGGTTTCGGATTTGACGGTCGCATAGGTAACTTTGACTTCAACGTATTCTTCAACTATTCTCTTGGCAACAAGCTGGTTAACGGTACAAAACTTGCAAACTCTTTCTATGCAGGTTCAAGCAAGAACTACAACCTGGTTGCAGACTTTAATCTTGAGAACCGTTATACATGGATCGACCCTGAGACAGGTCTTAACTTAGGCCGTCCTTCAACAAATACAATTGCTGCTTATGGTAGCGCTGAGGCTGTTATGGCACGGCTGAACGAAATCAACCAGGGTAAGGTTATGTATAACCCTGCAGGTGTTTCAAAGATGTACCTTATTGATTATGCAGTTGAGGATGCTTCATTCTTGCGCGTACAGAATATTACAGTAGGATATACACTTCCTAAGAAGTGGGTTAAGGCTATGAATATTGAGAATATCAGACTCTATTTCACAGGTTATAACCTCTTCTGTATCACAGGATATGATGGCTATGATCCTGAAGTTGATACAAGCAGTAAGAAGACTCCTATGTGTCCTGGTATAGATTATGCGGCATATCCTAAGAGCCGTACATTTGTAGGAGGTATTAACGTAACATTCTAAATTTTAAGAATATAGAAATTATGAAAAAGATATTTTCAATGATGATTCTTTCTGCGGGAATTTTGGGACTTTCATCTTGTTCTGATTTCCTGGATCAGAATTCTCCTTCGGAAATGAATCAAACAACTGTGTATAACTCAACATATTACACAAGTTTGCGTGTGAATAAACTTTATGGTGGTATGGGCCAAGACCGTACTTATTCACAGGATTGGAGTATTACAACCAATATAAACAGTGATATCGAGCTTGTAGACGGTCTCGGAAATGGTGCTTATGAAGCAGGTAACCGTGGTGCCGGAAACTATAATGTTTCTACAGGATGGAGCACTCTTACAGATGAGTGGACTGCAATGTATGGAATCATTGAGGATGCTAATGATATTATTGAAGGCATTCGTCAGAGCCCACTTTTTGTTGAAGGCAATGATTCATACCAGGAAATGGGCCGTTATCTCGGTGAAGCTTTGACTATCAGAGCTATGGTATATTTTGATATGTTGCGTTATTGGGGTGATATTCCTATGAAGCTCGAAACATCTCAGCCTGATTTGAGCAATGCGTTCATGGCCAAGACTGACCGCGATGTTATTATGGACACATTGATGGTTGACCTTGAGGAAGCTACAAAACTTTTGCCTTGGGCTGGTGAGAACGGATATACCACAGAGCATGTAACAAAGGGCTATGCTCACGCCTTGTTGGCACAGATAGCCATGACACGTGCAGGTTATGCTATACGTGAGAAGGCTAAGGACGGATATGAGACAGCAAGTTATTCAGATCCTGTGTATCCGACACAGCGTCCTGGTGCAGAGGAGCGTAAGGCTCTCTATGAGAAAGCATTGAAGCATCTTACAGCCGTTATCGTATCTGGCAAGCACCAGTTGAATCCTTCGTTCGAGAATGAGTGGTATCTTATCAATCAGCAGACATTGGATTTGACATATCAGGAGAACTTGTTCGAGATACCTATGAAGTATAACGTTACAAGTGAGCTTGGTTATACAATTGGTGTGCGTATCACAAAGGATAATGCAACATTTGGTAACGGTAACTCTAGCGGTAAAGTTAAGTTGACAGCTCCTTTCTTCTATTCTTATAAGCAGAACGATACACGCCGTGACGTAACTGTTGCTCCTTATGAAATCACTACAACAAGCGGTAGCGACAATAGAGCTGAGCAGGCTGTTGAAAAGATGCTTAAGAATGCTCCATTTGGACTTTATGTAGGAAAATGGAATCCGAGATGGATGTCTGAAACATGGCTTTCTGACAACCAGAAGATCGACTCAAAGCACATGACTGGTATCAATCCTGTTAAGATGCGTTATTCTAATGTACTGCTTTTCTATGCAGAGTGTATGAACGAATTGGCTGGAGGTCCTGATGCAACATATCCTGATAATGCTGGCTTGACAGCCCGTCAGGCTTTGGCTCTCGTACATGAGCGTGCTTACGATGACGAGCATAAGGCTGAAGCTCAGGCTTATGTGGCTTCTCTGCCGTCAGATAAGGAAGGATTCTTCAATGATGGTATCGTACAGGAGAATGCATGGGAGTTTGCTGGTGAAGGCTTCCGCAAATATGATCTGATTCGTTGGAACCTGCTTGTTCAGAAGATTTATGAGTTTAAGCAGACATATCTGCGTCAGCTTGCTGATGGAACATATCCTGAAAAAGTGTTCTTCAACTATACAGATGACTCAAAGAGTCGTATCGATTTCTCTTCTGTGACATGGTATACACCTGTTGAGGAAGTTAATGAGGCAGATTATCAAGACAGCTGCGACTGGTTCGGAAAGGCTGATCTTGAATCAGGAACAGATACTCAGGTAAATACAAACCTTCCTTCTATATGTAGCGGACTTGTTGGCAATGATGTAAATTCGATGGATGCAGGTGTTGCAGTTAAGAATCGTTATTTGATGCCTATAAGTTTGACAACAATCTCTGACTCACAGGGATACTTAAGTAACTCATACGGTTATTAATTTACAGTAAATTAAAAAAGGATGAAAACTATTAATAAATTTTTCAGTTCAATACTGATAATGTTTTTAGGTCTCTCTGTGGTTTCTTGTACAGACGGAAACGACTGGGGCTTGGACAGTGCTTTTGACAGATTGTTTGGAGTTGGAGAGGACGACATTACTGTTGAAACAACTGCAACAACTGCAACTGTTACTTTCTCGGCAATGTCTGCCACAAAGGACTCTTTATATTTTGTTATCGAGGTCAGCAAAGACTCTTTGTATGACGAAATTGCAATGGGCGGTGAGCGTGCCAAAGTTTTTGGACTGAACAAGGAAATCAGAAAGTCTCCTGTTGTTCTGACAGGTCTTGACGGTGACTCTAAGTATTATATGCGAATAAAGACAATGTCTGATACAAAGGCAGAGTCTAAGTGGGTTTATTATAAAGAAGGTGAATCTTTTAAAACTCAGGCAGAGCAGATCTTTGATGAGGTGCTGGCTGATGACTATACAGATTCTGAGGTTACATTACGCTGGAATGCACCGGCTGATTCTGTAACAAACATCCTGGTTGTTCAGGGCACAGACACAACTGACTATGTGTTGACTGAAACAGATAAGGCAGAGCAAACTCATACGTTTACAGGTCTGACTCCTCTGACAACTTACACCTTTATAATATATAATGGTGAGGCTAAGCGTGGTACACAGACTGTTACAACTTCTGCTGCACCTCCTGCTGCAAGTTATACAGAGTATCTTGATGCTGACATTGAAAGATTCAACCAGGCTCTTATGGATGAAATCCTGGCAAAAGCTCAGGCTGCAACAGGTTCTGGTAATGTAAGCGTTACAATTGTATTCCCGGCAGACAAGACAATTGAGGTTATTGGTGATGATACTCAGAGCGATCCGGGTGCACTTACAGTTCCTGACGGAATGTCTGTTAACTTCTTTGGCCGTGGTGGAGGTGAAACACCTGTATTGCGTCTGCTGAAGAGCATTGACATCGCTGGTTCACATAACTTCATAACATTCCAGCATCTGAAGATTGTTGATGATGGTTCAGGCGCTAACTATCTGATTAACCAGAGCAAGGCTTGTACTGTAGACAATATTGAATTCACTGACTGTGAAGTTTCTGGTATGAAGAATACTTTCTTCCGCCTGCAGGGCAGCGAGGCTAAGGTTATCAACAATCTGGTTATCGATAACTGCTTGATGCATGATCTTGGCGCAGGATATTCATTCATACATGTTGATGACAATGGAAACCAGGCTGTATATGTTAACAACATTAAGATGACAAACAGCACTTTCTGGAATATCTGTGTTACGGGTAAGACCTTTATCTATAGTGAGAAAGTGAACATGAACTCAATCTACATGGAGTATTGTACTTTCTATAACAACAACGGTAGTGGTCAGTACTTTATCGATTTCAACGATAAGACCTATGGTCCTGAGACGTTCTCTGTATTTAACTGCGTATTCGGTAAGACTCCGGATGAGGCAACAAACAAGAACATCAGAGCAAAGATTGAACCTGAAGTTGTGAACTCATATTGCGCAAGCGACTTCTATAAGTCTAAGGGCTTCCCCAACATAACAATTCTTGATTACACATCAGATAAGTTGTTTGTTGATCCGGCAAATGCAGACTTCCACTTCATTTCAGGAACATTAGATAATTCAGGTGCTGGTGACCCAAGATGGTGGCCCGCTGCAGAATAATCATTCATAAAATCAAAGAGGGGCAGGGCTTTTCTGCTCCTCTTTGATTTTCGTTTATTAGCATAGTTGGGTATAATATTATAGATAAATTTATTTTACTCATCTCATGGGCTTTATCAGTTCGTTGTTTTAATAATAAAGAAACTATTTTTCGTTGTTTACATTTTATGTATAAAACAAGTTTTATTTTTAAGGTATTATCATTATTGTTGTGCTTGTCTTCTTTTCAGACAGCATACTCGCAGGATAAGCCGATAGCCTTTCCAGGTGCTGAAGGTTTTGGACGTTATACCACAGGTGGACGAGGTGGTGCTGTATACCATGTAACCAATCTTAATGACAGCGGTACAGGATCATTTCGTTGGGCGTGCGAACGTAGTGGAATTAGGACCATCGTTTTTGATGTGTCTGGCACAATACATTTGAAGAGTGAACTCAAACTGCGTAACGGTAACGTGACGATTGCCGGACAGACAGCTCCTGGTGACGGTATATGCATTGCTGATCATCCTTTTGTAATAGCTACGGATAATGTTATTATGCGTTTTTTGCGTTTCCGACTTGGAAACAAATATGTAGATGACCATGAAGGCGATGGTCTTGGAGGTACTGACAACAAGAATATAATTGTCGACCATTGTTCTGTAAGCTGGAGTATAGATGAGTGCTTGTCTGTATACGGAAGCGAGAACACAACAGTTCAGTGGTGTATTGCTGCGCAGAGTCTTCGTGAGTCAGGCCATTCAAAGGGTGCTCATGGATATGGCGGTAACTGGGGTGGTTCTGGTGCAACTTATCACCACAATCTTCTTGCTCACCATGAGTCACGCGCTCCGCGCCTTGGCCCGCGCCCTGATACACAGACAGATGAGCGTATGGATATGCGCAACAATGTTATATACAACTGGGCCGGAAATGGATGTTACGGCGGTGAAGGCATGAATGTTAACATTGTGAACAATTATTATAAGCCAGGACCTGCTACAAATACAAGGAAGACTGATATGCAGAAGAGGATAGCAGGAATCGGCATCCGTACTTCTGAATACACAGATCACGATACAGACAAACCTAATGAATGGGATGTAATGTGGCACGTCTGGGGCGACTTTTATGTAGACGGAAATGTAAATCCAAAATATTCTGATGTTACTAATGACAACTGGACATACGGTATTTACAATCAGATAAGCAACAGCGGCAACGACAATACGTTCACACAGGAGACCCGAGACACGATGCGCATGTCAGAACCATTGACGTTTGAGGCCGTAACAACACATTCGGCTGAGATGGCTTATGACAGGGTGCTTGCCTATGCAGGTGCGTCACTGCACAGAGACTGGGTAGACGAACTCGTTGTAAACGATACGCGTAATGGCGGTGCGTCATGCACAGGTACATCCAGTGCAACAAGCAAGTTGCCGGGCATTATTGACAGCCAGGACGACTTGAAGCAGGCTTTCCCTGATGCAGGAGATGATTGGAGCGCATGGCCTGAACTGAAATCGGAGGCAGCTCCGTTAGATACCGATGGCGACGGTATGCCTGATGTATGGGAAGACGCAAACGGACTTGACAAGAATAATGCCAGTGACGGAAAGACCATAGGAGCTGACGGATATTCAAATCTTGAGAGATACATGAACAGTATTGTTGCCGAGATAATGGAGGCTGGCAATGAAGGCGGAACGCTTCTTAGCGGCAATCAGATTTATGATGATGACAACGACCCGTCAGATGGTGAGACTGTTGTTTATGAACTTTCATCAGATACATATCTTAATTCTGATTCTGGAAATTCTGCTTTATGGATTTTCAACAACGGTTTCAGCATTTCTAATGATGGCGGTAAAGGCTATTCGAAAGGCGAGCAGGGCTGTGTCAAGTATTCAAGCGGAGTGCAGTTTACAGTGAACATTCCTTCAGGCAAGAAGGTTACAAAAGTAGGCATCTATGGATACGACAACTATGCTGATGGCGACAGCTATCTCGCAGAGCTTAACGGCATGGAATATTCAGAGACTGACTATGTGTTCCCGGCAAAAATAGGCACAACTCCGGTGTATAAGTCTTATGATATAGAACTTGTTTCACCTGCCGAAGGCACACTTACGTTTAAGGCAGCCGGCAAGCAGTGTGTATGGAAACTTTCTCTCACAACAACTACTCCAACCGGCATCTCTGAAATCAATACTGATGAAAAGAATGCAGGAAAGATATATAATCTGCAGGGTGTAGAAATGAAAGGTTCATTGCAGCCCGGAATATATATCCGTAACGGCAAGAAGTTTGTTGTTAAATAGAACGTTTAAACAGCAGATAAAATAATTATTAAGGCAGAAGTCATTATCATAATGACTTCTGCCTTTTTGTTTTAAAAAGCGTTTGTAGGAAGTTCTTATTTTCTGTTTTGTCAGAATTATTCAGACTGATTTTGGTTAGTAGACAATAATCCGCTTAATATAAAGCACCATTTTGGCTTGATTATGATGACTGACCTGAAGTCTGTTTATTAGGCTTTGTTCCCTGTTTTGGTTCATTTACATTTTGTTTTGTATATAAACAGATGAACCATATAAAAAACATTTTGTGATATTTTTACTTTTCTTTGGTTTTAAGTATCTTTGCATATGTGATAAATCGTGACTTTATTTAAAGTCTTTTTGAGTTCTTGTAAACTGTTTAAAATCTATAATACCAAGAAAACGATGAAAAAGCGAAATCTATTTGTTGTAGCGGCTGTCTTTTGTTCTGTTGTTTCTGGTGCTCAGACTCTTCCTTACCAGAATCCTAATCTTTCCGCAAAGGAACGTGCTGCTGATTTATGTTCAAGGTTGACGCTTGAAGAGAAAGCCAAGCTGATGCTCGATCAGTCAGAAGCAATCCCCCGATTAGGCATACCCGGCTTTGCATGGTGGAGCGAAGCCCTTCATGGCGTCGGACGCAACGGCTATTGCACGGTGTTCCCTTCATGTATCGGAATGGCTGCGTCTTTCGACGATGTGTTGCTCGAGCGTATATATACGGCGGTGAGCGATGAGGCACGTGCAAAGAATACGGCACAGAGAAAGAAGGGCAGCGTGGGCCGTTATCAGGGTCTTTCGTTCTGGACTCCAAACGTAAACATTTTCCGTGATCCGAGATGGGGACGCGGGCAGGAAACTTATGGTGAGGACCCGTATATGAACGCGCGCATGGGACTTGCCGTGGTGCGTGGCCTGCAGGGACCGGCCGGACATAAGTATATGAAGCTTTATGCCTGCGCAAAGCATTTTGCCGTGCATAGCGGTCCTGAGAAGACGCGCCATCATTTCGACATCGAAAACCTGTCGCCACGTGATTTGTGGGAGACTTATTTGCCGGCCTTCAAGGCGCTTGTGCAGAAGGGAGGCGTAAAGGAGGTTATGTGTGCATATCAGCGTTTTGAGGGAGAGCCATGCTGTGGCAGCAACAGGCTGCTTAGGCAGATTCTTCGTGACGAATGGGGATTCAAGGGGCTTGTGGTGAGCGATTGCGGCGCCATCAGTGATTTTTGGACTCCTGGCTGCCATGAAGTTTCACCCGATGCTGCTTCTGCCTCAGCCAAAGCCGTTATAAGCGGCACCGACCTCGAATGCGGAAACAGCTATAAGGCTCTGCCTGATGCCGTAAAGGCCGGAGCCATAACGGAGCAACAGATAAATACAAGTGTAGAACGGCTGCTTGAGGCACGTTTTGAACTAGGCGACTTTGACCCCGACTCACTTGTTGAGTGGACCCGCATTCCTGAAAGTGTTATAGCGAGCAAGGCCCACAAGAAGCTGGCGCTCGACATGGCACGCGAGCAGATGGTGCTGCTGCATAACAATAACAACACTTTGCCGTTGGCAAAGGATGCTTCTGATATTGTAGTTATGGGACCTAATGCTGCCGACTCGACAATGATGTGGGGCATATATTACGGCCAGCCTACACACACCATCACGGTGCTTGAGGGAATGCGCAACAAGCTTGGCTCAGGCGTAAGATATGTCAAGGGATGTGATATAACGTCAATGACCGAGAGTGAGAGCATTTTTGGACGCATGACAGGACTTGACGGCAAGGCCGGAATGACAGCAAAGTTCTGGAATAACACCGATATGGACGGACAGCCTGTTTATGAGGGCAATTATTCGAGCCATCCTCAGTTTGACACCGGCGGCAACACCGTATTTGCTCCGGGAGTGGAGCTGAAAGATTTTTCTGTCAGGTTCAACGGAAACTTTACGGCTGACAAGACTGAGACGCTGTGTGTGAGATATCTGAATGACGGACGCATACGCCTTATTGTCAACGGAGACACTTTGGTAAACAGAAATAATAAGAACGAGGTGAGGCTTAATGAGCGCCGTATTAAGGTTAAGGCCGGCGCCAACTATTCTGTGCAGCTCGACTATATCCAGTTTGGCAACGGTGCTTCGCTGAGTTTTGACGTATCAAGAATGCAGACACTCACAGTTCCCGGTGTGCTCAAGTCTGTTGGTGATGCATCCACTGTTGTGTTCGTTGGCGGTATATCGCCCAATCTGGAGCGTGAGGAGGCTAAGGTTACGGAGCCGGGATTTGACAATGGCGACCGTACCAGCATTGAACTTCCCTTAGTTCAGCGCGAACTTATTAAGGCTCTTCATGATGCAGGCAAGAAGGTTGTGCTGGTCAATTGCAGCGGCAGTGCGGTTGCGCTTACACCAGAACTCGAGACATGTGATGCAATTCTGCAGGCATGGTATCCCGGTGAACAGGGCGGTACGGCTGTGGCAGATGTTCTGTTTGGCGATTACAATCCCGGCGGCAAGCTTCCTGTTACATTCTATAAGAACGACAGTCAGCTGCCTCCGTTTGACGATTACAATATGGCAAACCGCACCTACCGCTATTTTAAGGGCGAACCGCTGTTCCCCTTTGGATATGGCTTAAGCTATACGACATTTGCTGTAGGCGAGCCGTCTTATGACGCCTCAACCGGTAAGATAAAGGTGAAGGTTGGCAACACCGGCCGTCGTGACGGAGTAGAAATCGTGCAGGCATATATGCGCAACACGGCAGATACTGAAGGACCGCTGAAAACATTGCGCGGATTTGCGCGTGTTGAGCTGAAGGCAGGCGAGACGAAGACCGTAGAAATAGATTTTCTGCGTGAAGCTTTTGAGGGCTGGGATGCTCAGAGTAATGCCATGAGAGTGGTGCCGGGCAGGTATGACATCATGGTCGGAACATCGAGCGCTGACAAGGATCTGAAGCGTATAAGCGTGGATGTGAAGTGATAAAACAGAAAACTCGTTTGGCAACATGACATTTTATCGAGTAAAAAGTCATGACATTTTAAAATCGCGAAATAGCGATTCAGATGGCTGTCATTGGCCTAAAAACATTCAAAATCTATGGCTTTTAGCAGCCTGAAAGGTGAGTTTTGATATGAAAACCATAGACTTTTGGCTATAAAACAAGCCTTTTGACACTGCAAAACATGCCATTTTATGTTATAAAAGCATACCTTTTACACGCTGAAAGGTATGCTTTTGCTTTTATTATACAGTGCGAATTAATATCTGGATGTTATAAGATGTTGATAACCAATGCTTTATCTTATATGCTATAAAATGGAGGATTTTAAGGCAGGGGATGTCTTTTATTTTCGCGATGGCCTTTCTGCGCACGTTAAAGGTTTGGATTTTAGAAAACTTTTACATCCCTTCATTTAGCTTTATGTGTCGTAACAAGCCGTAATTCATATAGACTACTCAGTCTGTTTCATTCCGGTTGAATATATTAAAATAAAAGGGATGCAGCCATGACAGCTGCATCCCTTATGATGTATAATCTGTTGTTTAAGATTATTTGTTAACGAATTTCTTGCCGTTCTGAATCAGAATGCCCTTTGTGTTCTTGCTTACGCGCTGACCTGCGAGGTTGTAAACAGGAGCATTTGCGTCAAACTTCTCAACTGTTGTGCCGCTGATGCTTGTGCCTGTTTCGTCTTTTACATAGAGATAAGGCATTATACCCTGCTCATCTGCATAACTTCCGAATGATTTATAGTTTACAGAATACTGAACGTATTTGTTTACACTAACGTTAGTAATTTTAAATGTTCCGTCTGCATTAGCGTCTATAGTCCAAACATCTCCTTCTGTTGATGTGTCAGAAACGTTGAAACTGTTATATGAATCTTTCTGATAGAGATATTTTCCATTGTTCTGTTTGATTGTGTAACCGCCGTCAGTAGCTTCAATAGTGAAAGCATTTGTATTGTCTTCAGAAAGTTCAATAACACCATTTTCTTCCTTTGCGCTTTCAACATAAAGGTAACCGTATGTTGAAGTTATCTGCTGTGCCACATTATAGACACCGTCATTTAAAGCAACAATCAAATATTCTTTTCCGCTTTCAATTTTGTCAGCCTTTTTATATTTTGCTGTTACAATAGGTTCAGGTGTATCGCCTTCAATGTAAACAACAATAGATTTAATCTGTGTATTACCACCGATGTTTAAAACAACACTGTTTGATGAACCTGTCCATGTTGCGCTATTACCAACGACGCTGAGTTCACCATTGTCAACTGTATTGTTGGCATTCCATTTACCTGCGTTAAATTCTATGCCTGAAAGTTTTTTACCTTCTGGGGCAGCGATGGTCAGTGTTCCTGTATACATACGAAGACGTGGGCTTGATGACCAAATACGATTCTCGTTATTGCCGCTTGTTTTTGCTGAAACTGTTATTGATATTCCGTCGATAGAACATGTTGTTGCTTCTGTGAAATCGCCATCGTGAGAGTCATTGCTTGATGTTCCTGGCAGGCTCGGGAACAATGTCGCATAGTCATTATCAAAGTCGAATGTAGTTTGCGCAAATCCTGTTCCGCATATAAGGGACAGTATTGCAACTAAAGATAAGCGTAAAATTTTCTTCATAATCATAATTTTTTTAATTATTAATGTTGTTATATGTTTTACAAAAATAGAGATTTTATTTGTATTGGACAATTCTTTTTATGTTAAAATGTGGTTAATATTCTTTATCAAAAAAGAGTGAGCAACATTAATGTCCTCACTCTTTTCATAAAGGTCTAATAAAACGAATCTTATTTTATAACTTTATCAGTCTTTGTCTTTCCGTTTTCGTAGGTTATCTTTCTGATATTTATGCCTTTAGCTGGTGCATTTAACTTGGCTCCGCCAAGTGTGAAGTATTCAATCTTCTTTATTTCAGAAGTGGTAACTTCATTGCTTATGCCTGTAGATACGCACGACGGATAATACTCGTCAACGGTATTTATGGCATCCGTGTTCTGAGATTTCATGATATTCTCAACGATAGAGTTGATATAAACCTCAACGTTGGTGTACCATCCTTTCTGTGTGTCTATAGTATACAGACTTGCATCTGAGGCATCGTTGGGATTAAGGCCGTTGGCAATTTCCCATTCGTCGGGCATTCCGTCGTTGTCGCTGTCATAGCCGTCAGGGCGCTGACCGGTGGGGAAGTTGGCTTCGGTGTATCCGTTAACATCAGAAACAAGGTCTACAAGACCTTCCTGCTTGGTTACAGAGCCTGTATATGTTGCCGTACCTGTCTGGGCTTCTTCCATATAGCGGGCATCAACCTCGTCGCGATAAAGAGATGCACCGCAGTAGAGCATAACCTTGCTGAATGCGTTTTCTGCACTGTGGGTTGTAACCTCGCCCATTGGAGCTGGCTCGTCCATCTTTATTCTGACGCACATTTCGCCGTCGCTGTTTGCCACGTGTTCAACGGCATCTCCGTAATAGTTGTTTACGTCCTTAGAATATTCTTCGCCATTGATGGTGTATGTGCCGTCGTCATAGCTTACGCCGCTCCAGTCTCTGTTTTGAGTTATTGAACCTCCGTGAGTTTCTGTAGTGTTGCCTGCAATGTAGTAACGGCTGGTCATACCGAAGATTTTCGGATGTCCTTCAGAGTTTCCATCAGCAGCAACTGAAATTTCTGTAACCTTCTTTGCTTTGCTGTCCGGTGTAGACGGACCGCCCTTATAGTAGTTGTTCACTATATTAATTTGTCCGCCGCCGGGGCCTCCGTAGCAGCCGTTGCTGTTGCCCCAGTTATACATCACACAGTTGCGGAAGTCTACATTTTCGGCCTGAACAGAGTTCTTCCAGTTATATGTGCTGTACAGTTTGTTGCCCGTGTATCCGCTCCATTCATAGCGTGCGCCGTTGAAACGCGGAACGCGGTTGGTTACGTGTGCTATCATGTTGTGGTGAAAGCTTGCCAGCTTACCGCCCCAGATGCCTCCGTAGCCGTGTGCTCCCTTGCCGTGTCCGGCGTTGTTAAGGCTTTCGGCAACAGTACACCATTGCATTGTAAAGTTATTGTTGTCGTAGAATGAGGCAACTTCGTCTATGCTCCAGCTGAAAGAGCAGTGGTCAAGAATAATACCTGTTGTTTCTCTTTGCCATGTTGCGTCTGCTCCGTCGTTCTTGTCTTTTTCCTGTCCGCGGCGCACGCGTATAAATCTTATGACATTGTTTGCTCCCGGTCTTACAGTATAATATCTTAAAGTTATTCCGGGGTAGGGGGCTGTCTGTCCGGCAATGGTGGTGTTTGCGCCGATGCTGATATCAGATTTCAGAGGTATTACTCCGGCAACATCAAATACGACAATCTTCTTAGAAGATCCGCTGACAGCAGATCTGAAAGAACCTGTACCGCTGTCGTTCAGATTAGTTACATGTACAATCTTTCCTTCGCGTCCGCCCGTTACGTAGCGTCCGTGACCTTCAGCTCCGGGGAATGCGGGAGCTTGCGCAGAAACAGCAATGGCACTCGCTGCCATTGCTGTTGTCATTAAGAGTTTCTTTTTCATTAAATGATGTTAGAATTATCTTTTGTTATATCTGTTTTAATAAATGTCAGATGCTTTTAAGTAGATTTTGTCTTGCTGCTGATTACTGATTGAGCTTGGCAACATCGTAGCCCATGCGCTCCATCTCCAGTGATGCCCAGATAAACGGCCCAACGCCTTTTCCGTCGTTGTCGCGTATAGGTTCACTCATGTAGTAGTTGAACGAGCCGTCGCGGCGGCGTCCTTTTGCGTTGTCGGGACCTAAGCCTGATACTTCGCAGCAGCGTGTAAGTGATACAGTCTTGTCTGCATTAACCTTGATAAACTCTTTCAGTATACCTTTATAGCCTTTCAGTCCGGCTTCTTTCAGGTCGTTAGAGAAGTAGCCGAGGCGTGAGCCTTTCAGCAGGACGTATGTAAACATTGAAGAAGCTGTTGCTTCGAGATAGTTGCGCGGATCTTTAACGTCGAGCACATCATACCATAAGCCGGTCTTCTTGTCCTGATATTTTACGGTTGCCTTCATGACGTTGTTCAGCATATCAATCAGCTTACCTCTGTTCTCATAGTTTTCAGGGAGAACGTCGAGTACTTCGAGTATAGCCATTGCAAACCATCCTTGAGCGCGTGCCCATGTATGTTTAGACAAGCCTGTTTCAGGATTAGCCCAGAACATCTTCTGAGTTTCGTCCCATGCATGTTTCCACAGTCCAGTCTTTTCATCGTATGTACGGCTGTATGTCTTTGAAATCTGCTCGAAAGTGTCGTCATAATACTTCTTTGCCTTTTTCTCGCCTTTCAGTATAGGTGCTCCCATTGTGTAGAACGGATGTCCCATATATACACCGTCGAGCCATACCTGGTGTGCGTATATAGCTTTGTGCCACCACACTCCGTCCTTTGTACGAGGCTGCTTTTCGAGCTGTTTGAACAGAGTTTTCAGGGCTTTCTCATTCTTCTTCTCGGGGAAAAGGTTGTTCATGCGCAGAATATAGCGTGCCGGACGTGTATTGTCCAGGTTGAAGTCTTCATATTTGTATCCTGTGATGTTGCCCTTTTCGTCAATCATCTTAGCCGGGTATTGCTTCAGATAGTCTATGATGCTCTCGTCTTTGTATGCCAGATAGGTGTCGAGCATTGATTCGAGCTCTATTCCTACAACATATCCCCATTTTGGCTTTTTTGCGAAGTCAATCATGCATGGGTCTGGGTTGCGCTGCATTTCAGAGTGTACCATCCACTCGCTGTAGTTCTTGAACGGAGCCTCGGCGAGGATAAGTGAACCGTTGATGAAGAGGTTGTCGTAGTTCATGTCGTGGGTTTTGCCCTTGATGTAAACCGGCTTGTCATAAACGCCGTCAAACTTACAGTTCTTCAGATTGATGTTGTATACATTGGTCAGTGAGTCGAATGCTACAACCATGATTCCGTATTTGCTCTTCTGGCAGGTTACGTTCTCCATGTAGACGTTGCGTACTGTCGGGTAGAATCCGCGACGGCCAATTTCTTTCGGCTCATAGTCAAGATTGATCTTGAGCACAGCCTCGGCGCACTGGCCAACTTCAACGTTGCGCATATAGATGTTTTCAATCACGCCGCCACGGCATGAGTTTGTCTTTATTCTGAGAATACGGTCAAGGTTTGGACTGTCCATTTTGCAGTTTTCAACAAACACATTGTTGCATCCGCCTGAAATCTCAGAGCCGATAACCACTCCTCCGTGTCCGTCTTTCATTACGCAGTTGCGCACAATTATGTTTTTGCTCGGACGTCCTACATAACGGCCCTTGCCGCCTTCGCGTCCGTCCTCGTTGCGTCCGCTCTTGATTGCGATGCAGTCGTCGCCAGTGTCGAACACGCAATTCTCAATAAGAACATTCTCGCATGATTCAGGGTCACAGCCGTCTCCGTTAGGGCCGTCGTTGTGTACGGTTACGTTTCTTACGGTTATGTTCTTGCTCAGCAGCGGGTGCATTACCCAGAACGGTGAGCGTACCATTGTTACGCCTTCAATCAGAATACCGTCACACTGATTGAAGTTTACCATCTGAGGGCGCAGACCTTTTTTCGGGCCGAATATACGTTTTTCGATAGGCACTCCGTTTTCTGCCATTTTCAGCAGGTCGGCGCGTCCTCCAGGATTCTGCTGCTTTTCCTCAACAACAATGTCCTTGCTTTTAGGAGTCTTTCCGCTCATCAGCCACCATGTGTCGTCAGAACCGTTACCGTCGATAGTTCCTTCTCCGGTTATCGCGATGTCTGTTTCCTTGTAAGCATAAATCAGCGGTGAATAGTTTATGCAGTCGAGTCCTTCCCAGCGTGTTTCAACCAGCGGATAAAGACTTCTGTCAAATTCAAAGAACAGCGTTGCGCCTTTCTCTATTACGAGATTAACGTGACTTTTCAGTCTGATTGCACCTGTCTTCCATGTGCCTTCGGGTATAACAACTCGGCCTCCTCCGGCTTTGGAGCAGGCTTCTATTGCCTTGTTGATGGCTTTTTGGTTTTTAGCCGCGCTTGCCTTTAATGATGCGCCATACTTTGTGATACTGAAAGTACGGTCGGCAAACTGAGGCGTCCTGATGCTTTTTTCGATTTGTTTGTACTGCGTTTCCCATGCTGATGCCGCCATTGCCAGCGGAAACAATAGGCATAGCAATAATGTCTGTAATTGTTTCATAAAATAAAGTTTGTTTATGTACTTGTAAAGTTAATATATGTTATTATTCTTTTGATTGTTGGTACAAATATACGTAATTAAATTTGAATATGAAAGTTTGTATCTATTATTTTGTCTTTATTTTGAATTAACTGCTGATATACAAGGATTTACGCAATAAAATGTGTATCGTTTAAGCTTTAAATATTTAACATATACGCTGTCTCAAATGTTAAATAATAGTTTTTTAAGCTAAAAAACTTGCAATTATCATTTTTATACCTTATATTTGCGACATCTTATTTATGATTTCGAAGTTTTAACGAAATCGCCAGAGGTTGGCTGCATCCTGCGTCAACCTCTTTTTATTTTTATGATAAAATGCTTGCTTTTTATAAAAAATAATGTTACTTTTGTTTTCAGTTAACCAATAATATATTATGAAAAAATATAAGTTTATTATGCTGTTGCTGTTGGCAGCGGCAGTATTTCCTGCATGCGACAAACCTTATATTGAATATGAGGAAGAAGAAAACAAAGACAAAGTAGTTGTAGAAAGTTCTGATGACAAGTCAGATTCTGTTGATGGTGATGCTGATTATGACGATGAAGGCAGCGTAACCGATAATGGCGGCAACGACAATCAGGATAATGAAGGCAGTGGAGCCGAATTTGATATTGGCGACGTTGTTGATGTAGAAACTTTTATAAGCACGCCTATTGTGAATCAGATTTGGCTTAAAGGCTACATTGTAGGTGCTGCAACTGGGGCTAATGGAAAGAAACGTTACGATTTTGAAGCACCATACGATTATGACACGGCTATACTCCTGGCAGATACTCCTGATGAAACCGACCTTGAGCATGTGGCTTCAGTGTGTCTTACTTCATGTTCAAAGAAAATACGCGAGGCTTTAAATTTAAAAGATCATCCAGAAAACCATGGCAAGGTATTGTCAGTTTTTGGTTTTAGGGAGGTTTACTTAAATCTTCCTGGAATAAAGACGATTGACGCCTATGATTTTTCTGAATGACACATATATAAAAAACAATTGACAACGCCTCACGGCGTTGTCAATCTCGGATAAACTTATATAATTAAAACACGATAATATAACTTCTTTTTTAAACATGCTGCAGTAAATGATTACACCGCTTATACACGCATGTTGCCGTTTTGTGGTAACGATGCGAAAGCGCAGCATTTATCAGTCAGTATCATATAAACAGATTGGCCATAACCTCTTACATCGAGAGAGCAGACCTAAACATAAGGCAGGTATTCTGACTTCGTTCCACTTTAAAGCACCTTCCCGTTTTCACAGTGGCATTTTACTTTTAAGCTATAAAGGAACTTACAGCTGCGGGACAGTCGGGGATTTTCACCCCGTTCCCTTTTTAATCGAGTTTCATCGAACCTTAATCAACCGCAAAGATACATATACTTTGCTAAAGTACAAAAGAAAATCCGTTATTTTTCAGAAATATTTGTTCGTATAAACATTTCTTCTTATATTTGCACTAAGAATGTTATTGTTTAATATAAATTAATTTTGATAAAGCCTATCGAAACACTGTTTACCTAAAAAATAATATAAGAAGAAAATAATGGAAAATATAAGTAGGTTGACTGACGAAGAGTTGGCTATTTCTTATGTGCAGGGGAACAACAGGGCTTTTGATGAGCTGTTATCAAGAAATCAGAGCAAATTGTTTTCATACATATTGTTCGTTGTTCGCGACGAGGATAAGGCCAACGACTTATTTCAGGAAACTTTTGTAAAGGTTATAACAAAACTGCATCAAGGCAGATATGTCGACAGTGGAAAATTCGGTGCATGGATTATGCGTATTGCGCATAATGTCATTATGGACTGGTATCGTGAGCAGCGTTCACGTAATCTGATTGAACCTACCGACGAGAACGATTTGTCTAATCTGAGCGGTAATGATGTTTTGGATTCAAATGTCGAGAATCGTTACGTTAACGATCAGATAATGGTTGACGTGAAGAACATGATGAACATGTTGCCGCCGACACAGCGTGAGGTTGTATTCATGCGTTTTTATCAAGATTTGTCGTTCAAGGAAATTGCTGAAATGACAGGCGTTAGTATCAATACGTCGTTGGGTAGAATGAGATATGCCATTCTTAATTTGCGTCGTATGACGAAGGAACATAATATAGTGCTGCAACTCGACTAATATAGCATTATTTGCGATTCCATTTTTTTTGCTTTATGGATGAGCATAAAATTCCCAAGTCAGATTTTTTATTATACGTGTGCTTCTAATGTTTGTGCAGCCATTGGTATGTGCCTATGTTTGCATGATAATTAGATATTAAAGGCCGGACTTGCATTTCATTATCTGTGTCCGGCCTTTAATATTTACTTTTTTATTGTACTTCAGTGATGACAATATTTATTTATTGTCATCTAAGTCTTTAGAGTTGTTTCAGTTCGTGGATTGTCGCAGCCGGGTTGTCGGATTTGAATATGTAGCTGCCGCTGACAAGTATGTCAACACCGGCTTTGACAAGTCGTGGGGCTGTCTGACCCTGCACTCCTCCGTCTACCTCAATCAAGGCTTTTGATTCACTTTCAGCTATCATTTTTCTCAGCCTTATCACTTTGTCTATGGTGTTTTCTATAAATGGCTGTCCGCCAAACCCTGGATTGACACTCATGATGAGCACCATTTCAATATCTTTTATTACATCTTCGAGCATGCATATAGGTGTTGAAGGATTCAGGGTTACACCGGCTTTCATTCCAGCTTTATGTATTTCGTGTATAGTCCTGTGCAGATGTGTACATGCCTCATAGTGTACGTTCATCATCATAGCTCCGGCTTTAGCTGTTTGTTCTATATATCTTTCGGGGCTGGTTATCATGAAATGAACGTCTAAAGGTTTTTTACATGTCTTTGCAACAGCCTCTATAACAGGGAATCCAAATGATATGTTTGGAACAAAAACACCATCCATGACATCAAGGTGAAGCCAGTCGGCCTCACTGTTGTTAATCATGTCAATGTCTTTTTGAAGATTTAGAAAATCAGCAGAGAGAAGTGAGGGTGAAATAAGTGTCGCCATAAGTAATCTTTTTTTAATTCAAACAATATGCTTCGTTTTTTCCGTTAAGTTTTATTGTACGGTACGTGTAAGCTATCTGCTTGATGATGTTAAGCGTGTGCTTAGACGGCTTATTTTCTTCATTTGTAAAATACTTCATAGGCAAAATATTTTTAGTTTCTATTATTGTAACGCTAGTGAAGCGTTTTTATTACTCTAATGCAGCCTTTTTTTCTTATTTTTCTTTTTATTGGTCTTTTTGTCATTGTCATGAACGTATTTTAGTTAATTTTTATTGTTCTTGCTGACAATTATTTTTGTTTTTGTGCCGTTTTTGTTCTTTTGTCTATTTCGTGCTGCTGAACGGCTATATGAAGTGGTGTAAATGTATCTTGAAGTATTGTGTTAAAACAATAACTTTTTTAATAAAAATACGCCAAAAAGTTTGTAACTTGACATATTATATATATCTTTGCAAAAACAAAATCTATCAAGCGCTGTATTATTTCATAGGTTTATTCACTACTTGTACGTAGGGTATAAGGAGTTCAGTGGCATTATATTGAAAACAATATTTGCATAGTTGTGGCTTTATTCCATGTTCTGAATATAGTTAGTTACGAAGCTGTGTGAAGAAGATTTATACATTTTTTGCGGCCTGCCGGTAAACGGCAGGCCTTTTTATTTGCGTGTATGTTATCGTGCGCTTTGCTTACAACTTTAAAATTTAACTTGTGATATGTCGTAAATCAGTAAAATCTTTGTACCTTTGTTAAAAATCTTTGTCGCGTTATTTCAGTGATTCAGATTGTGATGTGATTCAAGGCGTTAATGAGCCGAAATGGAGATATAACTATGATAATTAAAGTGTGCGGCATGCGTGAGCCTGAAAATATACGCGCAGTGAAAGCTCTTGGTGTAGATATGATCGGACTGGTGTTTAGCAGACGTAGTCCCAGATATGTAGCTTCGGTTCCGTCGTGTGCAGGATTGTTGCCTGATTATGCATGTATTGATGGTGATGTTATGTCCGAAGGCAGTCCTGTATCTCGCGTCGGCGTGTTTGGGAGTGATATGCCGCAAAATATTATCACGGCAGCATATAATTATAAACTTGATTATATCCAGTTGCATGGAAAAGATGATGAGATTATGATAGACAATCTTCGTCATACTCTTCGTGATGATATATGTCCTGGTATAAAATTTATAAAGGCCATAGGTATATCAACAAGTAAAGACTTTGAATTATGCCATAGATATAAAGGTTTAGCAGACATGTTTTTGTTTTACGGCATAGATGATGTTAACAGACGTAGTGATGTCAGATTTGACTGGACTTTGCTTGACTGTTATGATATGGATATTCCTTTTATTTTAGGTGGAGGCATAGGACCTGATGATGCCGTGGAGGTGTTGTCAATAAAGCATCCGATGATGGCAGGCGTAAACTTGAACAGAGAGTTTGAAAGTGATATTGCCGTTAAGGATACTGCGTTGCTTGGTAAGTTTATATCCGTTGTCAGAAACGGATAGCTTTCATTTTTTATTAGTTTAGTGTCTGTCTGAATTTCATTAACATTATTTTAATTAGGCAGAATGCCATTTTATGGATAGGGAAATGAAGATGTAATATTGGATACATCTTTTATAAATAAACGTAAATTATATGACTTTAAAAGATTATTTGAATGAAAATGACCTGTTTGCGGCTGATGCAGGTGCGAGTATAGTCGAAGTGCGTGAAGGATACTCGCGGGCTGTGATGAAGGTTGTGAAAGGACATCTTAATGCCGGTGGCGTTTGTCAGGGTGGGGCACTTTTTACTCTTGCAGATTTGGCTTTGGCGGCTGTTATGAATAGTCGCGGAAAACTTACTCTCAGTTTGGAAAGCAATATCACTTTTCTGCATAGTGCAGTTGAAGGTGACGTATTGACAGCAGAAGCCACCGAGACTTTTAATCATCATAAAATTCCTTATTATGAAGTCAAAATTCATAACCAGGAACAGCAGCTTATCTGCACATTTACGGCAATGGCTTACCGTAAGAAAAATGATTTTCCGTTTGAAAGTTTGATGTGATTGGGCTGTAAAGATTGATATGCCATGTGTTTATGGTATATCAATCTTCAGACAGGTCTGCCACCATTTTTCTATACATGGCATACATGTGTGTTCTGGATATGTAGCCTAACAGATGATTTTCCTTGTCAAGTACAGGCAGCATGGACGAGTCTGTCTGGTCGAATTTCTTCATCACAACCTCCATCGTGTTGTTTACAGTGAGGGTTGCTTCTGGTTGCGACATTAGCTGCTTAACCTTGAAATGGTGATAAAGTTCTGTCCTGAACACTATGTGGCGCAGCTTTGTGATATCAATTTCACCAAGCAGGTTGCCGGCGTCATCGAGTACAGGCAATATATTATTATGACTCTTGCTTATTGAATGAACGAGCGATGCTAGGTCAAGTTCGGGAGATACAGCCGTATAATTTTTGTCGATCACGCTGTCAAGACTCATAAGCGTAAGCACTGCGCGGTCAGTATGGTGGGTTATGAGTTTTCCCTGTCGGGCAAGTCGCATGCCATAAATGCTGTGGGGCTCAAATATTATTATTGTTAGGTAAGCACAGATGCTGACAATCATAAGCGGAATGAACATCTGGTAGCCTCCGGTAATTTCTGCGATGAGGAATATACCTGTAAGCGGTGCATGCATGACACCTGCCATTACGGCAGACATGCCGAGAAGTGCAAAGTTCTTCTCAGGCAGATATATGCCAATCTCATATATATTCCATATTCTCGCAAAGAAAAAGCCTGCAAATGCACCGATAAACAATGAAGGTGCGAATGTTCCACCGCATCCGCCTCCACCGTTGGTTGCCGATGTGGCAAACACTTTTGTAAGAAGAACCATTCCTATGTACGGCAGAAGCATCTCGCTATTGCCATAGAAAGGCGAATTGTGCAAGATTGTTTCCCATTCTGCCTCTGTTTTTCCGTTAAGAAGAATATTTATGCTGCCATATCCTTCTCCGTAGAGTGAAGGAAACAGGAATATCAGCGGACTTAAAATCAGCGCGCCGAGCAACAGCTTCAGCATTGGACGGTTCTTTATTTTGCCGAACATTGATTCGCATGCAGTCATTGTGCGTATGAAATAAAGGCTTACAAAACCTCCGAAAATTCCAAGTAGTATGTTTGCCGGTACGCGTTCAACGGGCCATGCATTGTCGAGATGGAAGAAAAAAAGCGGATCGCTGCCTGTGAATATGTATGTAAAGCATGTGGCTGTCACGCTTGAAATCAATATTGGCAACAGCGATGCCATTGTAAGGTCAATCATCAGGACCTCTAGCGTAAACACAAGTCCTGCTATTGGGGCTTTAAATATTCCTGCTATCGCTGCAGCAGCTCCGCATCCCACGAGCAGCATCAGTGTCTTGTTGTCCATTTTGAACAGCTTGCCCAGGTTGCTGCCTATGGCCGAGCCGGTGAGTACGATAGGGGCCTCGGCTCCAACGCTTCCGCCAAAGCCGATGGTTATTGCTGATGCTATGACCGAGCTCCAGCAGTTGTGACCTTTAAGGCGACTGCGTTTGCTGCTTATGGCATAAAGTATTCGTGTGATACCATGACTTATTTCGTCTTTGACAATATAGCGGACAAATAGCGAAGTCAGATATATACCGATGACAGGATATACAAGGTACATCCAGTTGAATGTGTTTGTATCGAATTTTGATGTCAGCAGAAGTTCTATTTCTTCAATAAGCCAATGCAGGATAAATGCTGCAATTGCTGCAAACAGTCCTACGAGAAAACTTAGTATCAGCGTGAATTGACGGTCTGTGATATATTGTTTACGCCACAATATTATACGTTCCAACAATGTCTGTTCGTTTGATGCTTCTTCTGCTATTTCGTTAATCTGACTCACGGCGTATATTTCTTAAGTCGAATGGTTAAGTAAATTATTTTCTTATTATATTTATTTCTCCGTTGTTTTTTATTTTTATAATGCTCGACGGTGTATGCGGCTTATGTTCTTGTCTGCGGCTGAAGCATACATAGTCTACGGCATTCAGCAGTTCTTCAGAGATGTCACAATAGTTCTCTGCAGCAGGCTGGCCGCTGATGTTTGCGCTTGTAGAAACTATAGGCTTCTGAAATCTGTAGCAAAGCTCTTTTGAGAACTCTTCGTTTGTTATGCGTATGGCAATGCTTCCATCCTCAGCAATGAGATTTGGCGCCAGGTTTACGGCATTGTCAAAGATGACAGTTGTAGGCTTTGTGGCAAGTTCCATGACGCTCCACGCCACTTCCGGCGCATTGCGTACATAGCGTTGCAGTCTTGTATCTGAGTCGACAAGACAAATCAGAGCTTTTGAGTCGTCACGTTTTTTTATCTTGTAGACCTTGGCTACGGCTTCCTCGTTGGTGGCGTCACATCCAATGCCCCACACTGTGTCTGTGGGATAAAGAATAACACCGCCGTTTTTCATTACTTCAACTGCTTTTTTTATATCATCCTGTCTGTTCATCGTTATTGTTAATTTTATTTCAGTTTTATCTGTTTCGGGTTGTGTGTCAACCGTTCTTTATCGCCTTGCGATATATTTACGAATTGCAAATATACATAAAAATACGATATGCCTAAAATTTTATGTGCTTTTTTATTTTTCGCAATATTTATTTATTATGATTTATCTATGAACTATAGATTTGTAACTTTTGTTTTATTGTCTGATAAACAGGCTACAATAAATAATGACTTATCGATACAAAATAGTTCTATTTTTAGTCATCGCTTGTTTTTTATCATAGGTATAGGTTTTGATGCATAAATCAATAGTTTAGTTTTGGTATGTGGTTATATACATTTATTAATATGGCTTATGCCGGCATGTTAACATTCAGACAGCCCGCGTGACTTGTATGTCAGCGGGCTGTCTGAATGTAATTATTAAACTTAATTCATTAAGTTATGTCTGCATTTACTCCTGGATGTCCCATCCGATGGCACTTGCTCCGAGAACTGCGGCAGACGAGCCGTCGAGGCCGCTGATAAGGAACTGGGCCTTACCTTTAAATATGTGGAATACATGTTCATCGTAGCTCTTCTTTATCGGATCCATAATAAGATCGCCGGCTTTGGTCAGACCGCCGAAGAATATGAATGCTTCAGGTGATGCAAAAGCGGCAAAATCAGCACATGCCTCACCGAGCATCTCGCCAGTGAAGTCATAGACGCGTTTTGCCAGATCGTCGCCCTTGTTCGCAGCTACAGATACATCGAATGATGTGATGTCTTCGGGTTTCATGTCGCGAAGCATAGAAGGCTCGTTTGACGTAGACAGAAGCTCGCGTGCGGTTCGTGCCACTCCCGTTGCCGAGCAGTAAGCCTCAAGGCATCCTGTGCGTCCGCATCCGCAGGTGCGTCCGTTCTCTCGTCTCATGATGACATGTCCCAGCTCACCGGCAAATCCGTCGCAGCCATATACAAGCTGTCCGTTGATAACAATGCCTGAGCCGACACCTGTTCCAAGTGTGAGCATGATGAAGTTTTTCATTCCGCGTGCCACACCATAAGTCATTTCGCCTATGGCAGCAGCATTTGCGTCGTTAGTTATAGCAACCGGTATTCCAAGTTTTTGGCTGAACATATCAGCCAATGGTACTATGCAATCATGTCCCCATACAATGTTAGGCGCATATTCGATTGTGCCTTTATAGTAATTGGCGTTTGGTGCTCCAATTCCCATGGCTTTAATCTTGTCTATGCCTCCGACTTGGTCGATGATAATCTGCAAAGCTTCGATAGAAGCATTTACATAGTCGTCAACCTTATTGTATGATTGGGTCTTTATTGCAGTTGTGGCCTTGATGTCACCTCTGCTGTCAACAATACCAAAAACAGAGTTAGTGCCACCTAAATCGAGGCCGATAACGTATGGCTTTAATGGTTGTGATATCATGATATTTTATTTTAAATATTAATTCTAGCATTGCAAAGTTATCAAAATTATTATACGTAACAAAGTTTTGTTAATAAAATTTGTTCCTTTCGCAAAAAATTAGCAATTTTGCACTCGTTATGCCGTTTCAATTTCATCTTGACATACTTGATTGGATTTTCAAGGGTATACTTATAGGTATTGTCGCGTCAGCGCCAATGGGGCCCGTCGGTGTTCTTTGTATTCAGCGCACGCTGAATAAAGGGCGTTGGTATGGATTTGTAACAGGTGTCGGAGCCACAGTCAGTGATTTTATATATGCGCTGATAACCGGCTTTGGCATGAGTTTCATTGTTGACATAATTAACAATACTCAGAACCGTTTTATGTTTCAGATACTCGGCAGTTTAATGCTGATGGCTTTTGGCATATATTGTTTCCGGTCTGACCCCACTAAGAAAATTCATGTAAGCGGAAGCAAGAAAGGCTCGCTTATCCATAATGGAATAACAGCATTTCTTGTAACTTTTTCCAACCCGCTGATTATATTTCTGTTTATGGCCACTTTTGCCCAGTTTGCATTTGTCCTGCCGAAACATCCGTTCCATATGTGCGTAGGCTATCTCAGCATTATATGTGGTGCATTGCTCTGGTGGTTCGGTCTTACATGGCTTATTGACAAAGTGCGCAACAAGTTTGACAACAGCAGCATTGTTATAATCAACAAGATTATAGGCAGTGTTGTCATTATCTTCTCATTACTGGTGCTTATCGGCACCGTGTTTAATCTCTACACGTTTCATTACTAACTGGTTTCAGGCTGTGCATTGATTATATGTGCGGCCGTTTACCGTTGATAATTATTTTTGCTTTAAACATGTTTATATCACAAGAGTTAAGAAAAAAGAATATAGCCGAATATCTGCTTTATATGTGGCAGATTGAAGACCTTATCAGGGCTTATGGATGCAGTCTGAGCGCCATACGCCATGACTATATAGACAAATTCAACTATGATGATGAACAGAAGGAAGAAATGACCGACTGGTACGGAAACCTCGTTACGATGATGAATCAGGAGGGATGCAGGGAGAAAGGTCATTTGCAGATAAACAAGATAGTGATGCAGCAGCTTATTGAGCTTAACGCACAGTTGCTGCAAAGCACAAGGTTTCCGTTTTATACAAGCGAATATTATAAGGTGCTGCCTTTTATTGTCGAACTGCGCAAGCGTGGTGCCGACAAAGCCGAGAGCGAGGTTGAAACCTGTTTCAATGCTCTTTACGGCGTGATGATGCTCCGTCTTCAGAAAAAGAAGATAAGTCCTGACACTGAGCATGCTATTAAGGAGATTACGACATTTATCGGAATGCTGTCGGACTATTATATTAAAGACAAAAACGAGCCTCTTGAGTTTGACTGATTTGCCATTTATATTTTTAATAAAGATATTTTTTACACTATGAATATATTGATTACAGGTTGCAACGGACAATTGGGCAACGAGATGCAATTGCTTGAGGAGAAATATCCTCAGCATTGTTTTTTCAATACAGATGTTAAAGAGCTTGACATAACCAATCAGCTCGCAGTGGCTGACTATATTAACCGCAATGCCATCGACGGAATAGTTAACTGTGCGGCGTATACTGATGTCAACAAGGCTGAATCGAATCAGAAACTTTGTACGGCGCTCAACACGGAAGCTCCGGTTTATCTTGCCATCGAGATAGAGAAACGCGGGGGATGGCTCATCCAGGTGTCAACCGACTATGTGTTCAACGGAAAGAGATTTGTTCCTTATACCGAGAATGATACTCCTTGTCCTGACAGTGTTTACGGAAGCACGAAACTTGCCGGTGAACTTGGCGTGAGCAAGTTTTGCAAGCATACAATGATAATACGCACTGCATGGCTTTATTCAACTTTCGGCAATAATTTCGTAAAGACAATGATACGTCTCGGACGCGAGAAACAGGAACTTGGCGTCGTGTTCGACCAGATAGGAACTCCAACCTATGCCCGCGACCTTGCTGTGGCTATTATGGCGGCTATTGAGCAGGGAGTAAAGCCCGGCGTATATAATTTCTCTAACGAAGGAGTGTGCAGCTGGTACGATTTTACCAAGGCAATTCATCGTCTTGCCGGTATCAGCACTTGTAAGGTTAAGCCGCTGCATACGAGCGAATATCCAACTCCTGCAGTACGTCCGCCGTACAGCGTGCTTGACAAGACAAAGATAAAGAATGAGTATGGAATTGAGATTCCTTATTGGGAAGACAGCCTTGCCGAGTGCGTTAAAAAGTTGATGGAAAACAACTGATAGAGATTCAACGTATATTTTTATGACACGATGTCTGGCTTAAGTTGAGGCAACAGACTGTCTGACGTTATTTACATAACGGCTTGTGGGCAGTCTGAAATTTGCTTCATGCTTATTTTCTGATTACAAGATTAAAATATTTATGAACAAAGAGATTGAAAGAAGAAGAACATTTGCCATAATTTCGCACCCTGATGCCGGTAAGACAACTCTTACCGAGAAGTTTCTGCTTTTCGGAGGACAGATTCAGGTTGCAGGAGCCGTAAAGAACAACAAGATACGCAAGACTGCAACTTCTGACTGGATGGACATCGAGAAACAGCGCGGTATCTCGGTTTCAACTTCTGTTATGGAGTTTGACTATGAAGGCTATAAAGTGAACATACTCGACACTCCCGGTCACCAGGATTTTGCCGAAGATACTTACCGTACACTTACGGCTGTTGATTCGGCTATCATTGTAGTTGACGGAGCCAAGGGTGTTGAGGCTCAGACACGTAAACTCATGAATGTGTGCCGTATGCGCAACACGCCTGTCATTATATTCATCAACAAGATGGACCGCGAAGGACGCGATCCGTTTGACCTTCTTGATGAGCTTGAGCAAGAACTCGAGATACACGTAAGACCTTTGTCATGGCCTATCAACCAGGGTGCAAAGTTTAAGGGTGTGTATAATATATATGAGGAGAAACTCGATTTGTTTACGCCCGACAAGCAGCGCGTTACAGAGAAGGTTGAAGTTGACATAAACAGTGAGGAGCTGGAAAAGCATATCGGCGATGATGATGCCAAGAAACTTCGTGAAGACCTTGAACTCGTTGAAGGCGTTTATCCTGAATTTAATGTTGACGACTACCGCAATGCCGAGGTTGCTCCGGTGTTCTTCGGTAGTGCACTTAACAACTTCGGTGTGCAGGAGTTGCTCAATTGCTTTGTCAAGATAGCTCCGAGCCCGCGTCCGGTAAAGGCCGAAGAACGTATGGTTTCGCCTGAGGAGCCTAAGTTTACCGGGTTTATCTTTAAGATAACCGCAAACATCGATCCCAATCACCGTTCATGTATTGCATTCTGTAAGGTGTGCAGCGGAAAGTTTGAGCGCAACCATCCTTACCTTCATGTCCGTCAGGGCAAGACTGTAAGATTCTCTTCGCCGACACAGTTTATGGCTCAGCGCAAGAGCACCATTGACGAGGCATATCCTGGCGATATTGTCGGTTTGCCGGACAATGGTATCTTTAAGATTGGTGATACGCTCACTGATGGTGAGATATTACATTTCCGTGGTTTGCCTTCATTCTCTCCTGAGATGTTCAAGTATATCGAGAACGACGACCCTATGAAGAGCAAGCAGCTCAGCAAGGGTATCGACCAGCTTATGGACGAAGGCGTGGCACAGATGTTTGTCAATCAGTTTAACGGCCGCAAGATCATCGGTACAGTAGGTCAGCTGCAGTTTGAGGTTATCCAGTATCGTCTGCAGAACGAGTATAACGCAAAATGCCGCTGGGAACCGGTTCACCTTTACAAGGCATGCTGGATTGACTCTGACGATCCTGAAGAGCTTGAGGCCTTTAAGAAGCGTAAATATCAGTATATGGCTAAAGATAAAGACGGGCGTGATGTCTTCCTTGCCGATTCAGGTTATGTGTTGCAGATGGCCCAACAGGACTTTAAGCATATACGATTCCATTTTACAAGCGAGTTTTAATTAGTATGTATGGCGTGAGGCTATTGCAGACAGTTCTTGCCTGCAATCATTTCACGCCATATACTTTTGTATTTTTATATCATGCGATTTCATTTTTTGCATTCCAAAAAACGTTCCTCTATCGAAAAACTTGCAGCTAAAGCCGGAGTGGTCTTTGGCGACGACAATTCTTTTGCTTCATGTTTTTGGTCGTCAGCCGAACCTTATCTGATAAAGATTGGTTCTAATTGTCAGATTACGGCCGACGTTAAGATTTTCACCCATGGAGGCAGTAAGGTGGCGCGCACGGTATATCCCAAGTTTGACTGTTTCGGAAAAGTTGAGATAGGCAATAACGTGTATATCGGCAACAATTCTTTGATTATGCCCGGCGTTACGATTGGCAACGATGTTCTTGTTGCTGCTGGAAGTGTTGTCTGCCAGTCAGTTCCTTCTGGTGTCGTAGTTGGAGGAAATCCGGCACATGTTATATGTACCGTAAAAGAATATATCGAGAGGAACAAGCCATACAATCTTGACACTAAGGGCCTTTCGCGAAGGGAGAAAAAGAGGATACTTATAGCAACTGACGAGAGCAAGTTTATAAAGAAAAAAATGATGAAGACCGACAACATTTGAGGCGTTGGTTCTGAATGAGTCTGAAAATTGAAACATTTTCAGACTTTATTGTTTTATATTGTAAATTTATATTCTTGCTAAACGGTATTTGTTAACGAAATGCATATGTATTACTTTTAAACTGTTAGTGGCCGAGTTACGCATCGTAACTCGGCCACTTTTTATGCAAAAGTGGCTGAGTTTTTATGGATAAGTCATAGGATTATTTTGAATAAAACGTTGAATTGTTTTTGCATAATCGCAGATGCTGTGGTGATGTAATGTTATGGTGGTTTGGATAAATGTTTTGTCTGTTGGCGGCAGACGGCAGAAAACATGATGCCATAACAAAAACAAAATGTCACGCAAATGCATTGTTGTTCATTTGCATGACATTTTAGTGTTTGGAAAAATATCACGTTATTGACTCTTTACGTTCAAGATGTTAAACGTGATTGCGGCATATCAAGCATGTTTCTTTAAATAAAACTTTATTCTTATGCCGTTCTTGCAGGTGTATGGCTCCATAGGGATTTCCACCTGTTTTCTTATTGTTATGATTTAAGCACAGCTGCTTTATCCCAATTTGTAGCTTTCAATGTTTCTGAATCCGTTAAGGAAAGTCTTGGCGTCCATGCGTTTCTTTCCGCTGAGCTGTATCTCGTCGAGCTGTAGCCATGCGTTACTTGTAGCAATAAGCAGTTTTCCACTGTAAATCATGATGGTTCCTGCTTCTTTGCCGTTGCACGAAATCATTGTCTTAGTTGACTTGAATACTTTCAGTACGGTGCTTTTTCCGTTTGGATCAATCATGTTTGTCCATGCTCCGGGATAAGGCGCAAGTCCTCTTATAAAGTCATAGATTCTGTTGGCAGTCTGGTTCCAGTCTATAACGCATGTCTCCTTGAATATCTTTGGCGCGTTGTGCATTTCGTCTCCAGCCTTGATCAGTTCATCCTGTGGCATGGAGTCAACATGACCATTGCCTTCAATAATTTTGTCAATGGTCTTTATTGCTATGCCGGCACCGAGATGCATCAGTCCGTTGTAGACATCCTCAACGTTGTAGCCGTCTTTAATTTCAAAAGGCTCCTGCATTATTATTCTGCCGGTGTCTATGTCGTGATCGAGGAAGAATGTTGTTACGCCGGTCTGTTTCTCGCCGTTGATGACTGCCCAGTTTATTGGCGCAGCCCCGCGATACTGGGGCAGGAGAGCGGCATGAACGTTAAAGGTTCCATATTTAGGCATGCTCCATACAATTTCGGGCAGCATGCGGAATGCCACTACCACTTGCAGGTCAGCATTGTATTGCTTCAGTTCCTCTACAAATTGCGGGTCTTTCATCTTTTCTGGCTGCAGAACCGGCAGTCCTTTCGACAGAGCGTACTGCTTAACGGCCGGTGCCTGTAGCGTGTCCTGGTGTCTTCCCACAGGTTTGTCAGGCTGTGTTACTACGGCCACTACGTTGTAGCCGCCTTCAACAAGGGCGCGAAGTGTTTCAACAGCAAACTCCGGCGTTCCCATAAATATTATCCTTAAATCTTTCTTTTCCATCTTTTTTACCTTATTATACCTAATTTGTTGCTGATTAATAATTAAAATTTTATCTATTTCTTTTATTGATGTCGTGTTATATTCTTTTACATACTGCCATGTTATGTCTTTTTATTTCAGGCAAACATGGCAGTATGTGCGCTATTCTACAGTGACTGACTTTGCAAGATTTCTAGGCTGGTCAACGTTAAGACCTTTTTCTACAGCTACGTGATATGCTATGAGCTGCAGCGGAATTACAGATAGCAGCGGTGCGAGCGGAGCCAGCGTGGGCGGAACCTCAATGGTGGCCTCGGCTATCTTCTTCACGGCTTCATCGCCTTCGGTAACTACTGCGAGTATGCGGCCGTTTCTTGCCTTCACTTCTTCTATGTTGCTTATAATCTTCTTATACAGCTGATGGTGGGTTGCTACAAACAGCACCGGCATATTCTCGTCGATAAGTGCTATCGGTCCGTGCTTCATCTCGGCTGCGGGATAGCCTTCGGCGTGTATGTAGCTTATCTCTTTTAATTTCAAGGCACCTTCGAGAGCTACGGGATAATTGAATCCGCGGCCCATATACAATGCGTTTTCGGCATAAGTCAGCGAGCGTGCAATGTCTTTTATCTCGTCATTTTTAGCCAGTACGCTCTTTATCTTTTCAGGAATGTTGCCGAGTTCTTCTATCGTTTTTTCATACTCTTCCTGAGATATTGTGCCGCGTTCGTGACCGAGAGCCAGGGCAAAGAGTGTAAGAACTGTTACCTGACCGGTGAAAGCCTTTGTTGATGCCACGCCAATCTCGGGGCCTACGTGTATGTATATGCCTGTGTCTGATGCGCGGGCTATGCTTGAGCCTACCACGTTGACAATGCCGAAACACATGGCATTGTTCTCTTTGGCAAGCTGAAAGGCTGCAAGTGTGTCGGCTGTTTCGCCACTTTGAGATATGGCTATAACCACGTCGTCGGGCAGTATTACTGGGTTGCGGTAGCGGAATTCAGATGCATATTCAACCTCCACAGGCACGTTGGCCCACTGTTCTATGAGCTGTTTGCCTATCAGTCCGGCATGCCATGATGTTCCGCATGCCACAATGATAAACCGCTGAGCCTTTAAAAGCCGCTCACGGTGAAGGTTCATCGTGCTGAGTACTATTCTTTTCTCGTTGAGCAGCAGGCGGCCCCTCATGCAGTCGGCAATGCATCTTGGCTGGTCATAAATCTCTTTCAGCATGAAATGCTCAAAGCCCCCTTTCTCGAGCGACTCAAGACTGATGTTCACTTCCTTTACTTCAGGAGTGATATCTTCATAATTAAGGTTGTTGATTTCTATTTTCTTTCCAATCTTAAGCAGTGCCACCTCGTTGTCGTTAAGATAGACCATCTGCTTGGTGTATTGAACTATAGGCAGGGCATCTGATGCTATAAAGAACTCTTTATGGTCGGCTCCGATGCCTATTACGAGCGGACTGCTCTTTCGTGCTACGACAATCTTGTCGGGATGGTCTTTGTCTATAACGGCTATGGCATAAGCTCCGACAACCATGCGCAGAGCCATAATCGTGGCATTCTCCAGGCTTTTGTCGTATTTCTTTTGCATATATTCAATGAGCTGCACAAGCACTTCTGTGTCTGTTGAGCTTTTGAATGTATATCCTTCTTTTGCAAGCAGTGCTTTCAAACTGCTGTAATTTTCAATAATTCCGTTGTGTACAAGTGCAAGGCGACCGCTTTGCGACACGTGTGGGTGTGCATTTACGGCAGAAGGTTCACCATGAGTGGCCCATCTTGTGTGTGCTATGCCTATTTTTCCGGTAGTGTCTCTTTGCGAGGCTATGGCTTCAAGGTTGCTCACTTTGCCTTTTTCCTTATAAACGTTCATCGCGCCTTCATCGTTGATGAGCGCAACTCCGGCAGAGTCGTATCCGCGATATTCAAGTCTTTTAAGTCCTTGAATAAGAACGGGATATGCGTCCCTGAAACCGATATATCCAACTATTCCACACATTGTATTTCTTGTTTGTTTCTTATAAAAAACTCACCACATCTTAACCGTTTTGGTTGATATGTGGCTGTTATATATTTGCAAAGATAATAATTTTAGCCAATAATCAATATTTTGCCATGCCATTTTATAATTTATTTTTGTGTTTTGTAGGTTGATTGTTACAGTTCTTCAACTGATAGTTTGCGTTATCTGTTACTATTGGCCGTATATAAGGATAAGGTTTTGAAATATGCTTAGTCCGGGCGTTTATGCATTAATTTTTCAGTGCTGTATACATTGTTTTATGCCTTGATTAAGGCGCGATGGTTGGCATTTACAAAAAATTCCGCCATTGTCTTGCCGCTTGGTTTAAGACAATGGCGGAATAATTTTAACAGACTTGTTTTAATTTTGATATTTATATTTTAGAGAGAGTGTTAATGTCTATTTCAGTTCATTGATGGCTTCATTCAGCAGGGCTTTGAGATAATTGTCTTTGCAGTGCTTTTGTATTTCCTTCATGCTGTCTATGCATACCGTCTTTTCACTTTCGGAAAGCAGATTGCCCGACGACTTGCAAAGCTCCAATATTTTGTTTACAATGCCCGTGCAGATGGTGAGTTTGTTTGCCCCGCCTTCATCCTGAATGGCATAATATGCAACCCTTAGATTTCCGAATCTTCTCAGAAAGTCCATGTTTGTTTTTATTGGGGTATCGCCTGTTCGGATTATTACATTTGGATTATTTGTGTATACATTGTTGTCTGATGACAATGGTTCTATTTGATGTGTTATAATCTGTCCGTTTTTATTATTAATGGTGATTATTTCGCCGTTGCTTTTCATAATTGTTCTCGTGAAGGTCGAATTCACTTTCTTTGGGTCTTTTCCGTATACTTTATATATTATTCCCCATACTTTGTCTTCTTTAACTTTTTCTTTCCATACTATGGCATAGACATATCTGTAAAGACTGTCATTGCTGTCACGAAACAACATAATCTCATAGTTACGGTCAATGTGTGTTCCTAACGCAATGGTCTTGTCAAGATCTCGGCCATAGCCTATTCTTAATAGTTCTTCATTGCTTATTCCGCTTGATCTTTTTGCCAAATTATAAGCATTTGACGCATCTTTGTCGAATGCTTCGTATATTCTGTTTAAGGCTTTTGATTTGTTTGCCGGAAGCTCAAAGGTATATGTATAACAGAAAGATTTGTCTGTTGGGCTATTCTGTTCCATTGTAACTTCTTTCTTTATGTATTCTTCATAATTCTTATTGTTTACAAAGTCATCAATGGCATTGTTTATGTTCTTTTGTGCATGTATGCCAAGAGACATTAATATGCATGTTGCTGTTGTGGCAAGATATTTAAATGTTTTCATAATGTTATGTTTTTTAATAATATTCGTTTTCTTCTTCAATCTCGTAGTCAATACCTTCTTCAATGGTTGCCATTATCAGGTCTATATTTAAATCTTGTTTGTTGCATTGTTCGTAAATCTCTTGAAGTTTGCTGTTTTGTTCGTTGTATATCTGTTGCAGCTTTTCTTCAGCCATCTGGTTGGCTATTTCATTAATAGAGTCGCGTTTTGCATCTGCCAGATATGTCTTCGGCGGCATTACGTTGTAGACTCTTCTTCTTATCTTAGCCTTCTTATGTGCAGGTCTGCTCGTCTCTTTGCCTACAGAGTCGATGGCTAGTGTGTCTTTTTGCGCGGTCTCTATGGCGTCTGCTGTTGAGGGCTTTATAACATTGGCTGTTTTTTGCACAGGCATAATGTTGTTGTTGCCTAGTGTGGCAATTATTATGAGTGCTGCAATGGCGGCTGCGGCAGCCATTGCAAAGGCAATAATCTTTGCCTTCTGGCTATTCCTTGTTTTATGTTTCCCGGTTTTCTGTTGTATCGGCATTCCGTCATCAAACCAGGCAAACATATCCTTGTATGCTTTCCATTCGTCTTCTACGTCATGCGTGCGGAAATATTCGGCAATGCGGCTTTCTTCTTCAACCGTAGTCTGGCCGTCCATGAAACGCTTTATGAGTTGTTCTATATTTTTGTCCATTGTGTTATGTCATTTTCTTTTTTGAAATTCTTTCAGTATTTTAATTCTTGCTCTTGAGAGTAGTGTTGCCACTGATGTCTTTTCAATGCCGAGCAGTTTGGCTATTTCTTCGTTAGTCTTTTGCTCAACCTGTCTCAGTTTTAATATCTGGTATTCTTTTGAAGGCAGCCCGGCTATACGGTCGAGAAGCCATTTGCGGTTCTCTTCTGTTTCAACAAAGATATCAGGAGTTGGAACTTTGTTGTCGATGATATTGTTGTGTCCGTCAATAGACTGTGCAGGGTGGCGACGGTGTATGTCTATAGCCTTGTTGTGAGCAATGCGTACAGCCAGCTTTTCAGCATCTGCCTTACTGCAAATATCTTCGTGCAGAGTCCAAAGCTTTAGCATAACATCCTGAGCAATGTCTTCAGCTTCGTCCATGCTCATGGAGAGAGCACGGGCTGTTGCCACGGCTTTTGCTCTTGTTGATTTTGCTATTTGTTCGAACTCTGTCTGCTCCATATTTTGCTTTGTTTACTGTTATAACGTACAGGTGTGGATATTATAAACTGCAATTAACATTTATTATAAAAGTCCTTCTTTAATTTCATGTCATAAAATAATATGACCTTTTGATTTTCTGTTTGCTGAATATTGTGTAATTTTGCGCCTTGAAATCAGCATTTATGCCGTTTCTCATGCCGGTAATTCTAATGTTTCATTATTAAGTTCTGCTGATTGGGTAGAATTTTTTTAGGTGATTTATGGATAATAAAAAGGTGCGTAACACTGCATACGAAGAACGTCTTGGCACAGACCGTATGTTGCCGCTTGTGCTCAGAATGGCACTGCCGTCTGTAGCGGCGCAGATTGTGAACTTGTTATATAATTTGGTCGATAGAATATATATAGGCCATATTCCGGGCATTGGTACGGATGCGTTGGCTGGTATAGGAGTTACGGGTGCAATCATTATTCTTATTTCGGCATTTTCGGCTGTTGTAAGTGGCGGTGGTGCTCCTCTTGCTGCCATTGCTCTTGGACAGGGCGACAGGCAGAGGGCAGGGAAGACCTTGGGCAACGGCTTTGTGTTGTTGCTTATTTTCACAATTCTTACAACCTCGCTTACATATATATTCATGGAGCCGTTGCTGATATTCACAGGTGCATCGGTTAATACGGTGGGTTATGCAAAGGATTATCTTTCGGTTTATCTTATAGGCACGCTCTTTGTTGAAATGTCTATCGGACTTAATACATTTATCAACACTCAGGGACGTCCGGCCATTGCCATGTATTCGGTGCTGATTGGGGCTGTGCTCAATATAATTCTTGATCCTATATTTATCTTTGTTCTTGGAATGGGAGTTAAGGGAGCAGCCTTGGCCACTGTCATTTCTCAGGCTTGCAGTGCGTTTTGGATTCTTGAATTCCTTACTTCAGGCAGAGCTTCGCTGCGACTGGAGTTCAGATATATGCGTCTCGACAAGAATGTTCTTTCACATATTCTTGCCCTTGGTGTGTCTCCGTTTATCATGTCTAGTACAGAGAGCCTTGTAGGTTTTGTTCTTAACAGCAGTCTTCAGAAGTTTGGCGATATTAACGTAAGTGCTTTGGCTATCATGCAGAGCGCAATGCTCGTTGTCAGCGTTCCTCTTGCAGGCTTTGCGCAGGGATTTGTTCCTATAGTAAGCTATAATTACGGTCACGGCAACAAGGAGCGCGTGAAGGCGTGCTTTAAGATTGTGTTGGCTATAATGTTCACATTCAATTTTGTCATGGTGCTGTTTATGGTGCTGTTCCCGTCAGTAGTTGCTGCGGCGTTCACAAACGATGATGTTCTCATAAGTGCTGTGCGTAGAGCAATGCCGGTATTTTTGTGCGGTATGACTATATTCGGATTGCAGCGCACTTGTCAGAATATGTTTGTCGCCTTAGGTCAGGCAAAGGTTTCTGTGTTCATTGCCTTGCTCCGTAAGGTCATCTTGCTTATACCTTTGGCATTGTTGCTGCCAAAATTAATGGGTGTCATGGGCGTTTATGCTGCTGAAGGAATATCAGATGCTACAGCCGCCATACTTTGTACGCTGATTTTTGCATATCAGTTTCCGCGCATATTGCGCCGTATGTAATGCAGGCTGTTAATCGTTTTCAAATATTTGGTTTTGTATATGCTTTGCATTACCTTTGCAGAAATATAATATTATAGGTTATGTTGTTTAGTCGTGAAACTTTTTTCGAGATAATACGTTTTGGCATTGTTGGTGTTATTGCTACTGCATTGCATTATGGTATATATTGGCTTTTGCAGCATGTTATTAATGTCAATGTTGCTTACACAATAGGATATTTTTTGAGTTTCGTGGTTAATTATCTCTTGTCGGCTAAATTTACTTTCCGAAAGAAGAAGTCTGTAAAAAACGGTTTCGGTTTTGGAGGTGCGCATCTGTTCAACTATTTTCTGCAGATAGGTTTACTCAATCTTTTCATTTGGCTGGGTGTTGAAAAGACGCTTGCGCCGATACCTGTTTATTGCATTGCCATACCGACAAACTTCCTTATTGTACGTTTTGTGTTCAGAAAGATTGGATGAATGGTATGTTAAGGTGAATTGGTATTCATTGTATAATGTGACTTCATCTCAATTTCAGAAATAATCATGTTTAATGTAAAAAAAACGGCATTATGCAATCATACATAATGCCGCTTTTTTTGCTTTTTCAATTATTTGTCAGAACTGCCACCAATGCTTTTTCTTTGGCCTTTCATCGTATGCCACATGCCCTTGGCGTTCCATGATTATATCATTGTATGTTTTGTGCTCTTTAATCATTCTATATATTGTGCCCCAGTCTGGAAGTCCGCCGATGTTTCTGTCGTCTATAAACATGTCAACTTTCAGCTTGCGTGAAAAATGATTGTTGTTGATTGTACCTTGTTCTTCTGGATAGTCTTTATTTACAGCATAAAACTCAACACCGCGGTCCTTGCACCATCTTACAGCTTCATCAAGCAGTTCGCCTTCACGTACAGACCATAATATCAGTTTATGATGGTCTGCTATCAACATTTTCAGAGTTTCTGTGGCAAAAGGTATTTCACGTCCTATTTCAGGATATCTGTGTTCAACAATTGTGCCGTCGAAGTCTACTGCAATAGTCATAATTCTTTATTGTTGTTAATATTATTAATTTATTTAAAGTAAAAATTATAGGTGATGTAAAATTAAAAAGTATACGGCTCTTTTAAATAAAAAGATGCCGTATACTTTTTATAGTTTAATTATCGTTTTACAGAATTATCGTTCTTGTTGCCGTAATGGCTCTTAGAATAATCCCCGTAATTACCATATGATCCGTATGATCTGCCTTTGCCGTAATGGCCATATTTACCATACTTGCCATATTTACCATAGCCATAATAATATCCGTATTTCTTGTCAGACAAATCAATACCATTGATTGCTATGCACAGGTTAGGCAATTTGTTTTCTGCAGCCAGCTCATTGATCATGCCGAAGTTTGCTTTTGGAGTATAGTCTGCACGGCACAAATAAATACAGATGTCTGCGTGTTTACCTATCTGAAGGGTATCTGTTACCAAGCCTACAGGTGCTGTGTCTATTAATACGTAGTCATAGTTCTGCTTTAACAGAGACAGAATTTCTCCAAGTGCAGGTCTTGACACAAGTTCTGTAGGGTTAGGCGGAATTGGTCCGGCTGGTAGCAAGTCCAGATTGCCGTTAATCTCAGAAGACAATATTTGACCCTTCACATCATCCCAACTTGGATGTGACATCGTAAGCAATGGCGTAATACCATTAGTACGGTTGTTTATCTTAAACAGTTCAGCCAGTCTTGGCTTACGTATGTCGAGACCGATAAGAATGACTTTCTTGCCAAGTAATGCAAAACTTACTGCAAGGTTTGCTGCTGTAAACGTCTTACCTTCACCTGAAGTTGAAGAGGTAAACATAATAACCTTCTGTCCTTCTTTCAGCATAAACTGAATGTTGGTACGCATAGAACGGAATATTTCTTCCATCTGATTGTTCTCGTTCTCATGCACAACGATATCGGCTCTTGTCTTTGCTGCCTCACTTGCAACGACGATGTCTGCAATGATAGGCAGTTTTGTGAGACTTGCAACGTCGTCATGTCCTTCAATTCTGTATCTGAAGAAGTTGATAATATATAGAACCAATGAAGGAATGGCTATGCCCAATACAAAGGCAATTAGCAATATTATGCTTCCTTTAGGGCTTACTTTGCCTGCATATTGCGGCATTTCAATTAGTTTGCCCTTGTCTGCTGTTGCTGCAAGCGAAATAGAGTTTTCCTCACGTTTTTGCAGAAGCATAAGATACAGTCCTGATTTTACTTCCTGTTGTCTTCCTATCTGTGTCAGGATTCTTTCCTGTTCAGGTGCTTTTGTAACTTCACCGCTGTATTGTCCCAATTGCATTTTTATTGCATCACGTTGTATTGTTATGCTTTTCTTTGCCTGTAGCAGTGCCTGATGGATGCTTGTCTGCATGTCGTCAAGTTGTGATGTAAGCTCTACTACGACTGGGCTGTTTTCTGAAGCAGTACGGAGAAGTCTGTTGCGCTCCAATGCTATTTTGTTATATTCGTTTATAAGTGATGTTGAAGCTTCATCCTGCAGTCCCACATTTGACGGAAGAACCTGATGCTTATTGCCTGGACGATTGGCAAAATTAATAAGGCTGCTTATGAGCGATATCTGAGTGTTTGCCTCGTTGAGTTTCTGTTCATATACAGATGTATTGGTCGATGTTGTTGTAGCATCGAGTTTGAGTTCCATCAGTCTGTTGCGTTTCTTATAGTTTTCTAATGCACCGTCGGTAGAACTGAGTTCTGCATTAATTTTTGCCAGACGCTCGTTGATGAATTCTTCAGTGCGTACAGCAATTTCGTTTTTATCCTCGTTGGCCTGTCTGTTATAGCATACAACCAGCTGGCGCAGATAGTCCATACTGCGACTGATGTCTTGATCCTTGAGCTGAAGGTTTAAGACTGATGAAGTTTTTGATGTCTGTTCTACAGATAAACTGCTGACATATTTACTTGCGGCCATGCGGGGCGAAGTAAGTATTGCTATCAGAGACTCTCCGTCTTCAAGTTTATAGTTCCCGTTTGCCGTTAATGTTAATATTCCGGCTTTAGTGTGAATTATAATTGGGAGTCTGTTTGCTGTTTTCTCTATTTCATACGGACCGTCAAATGCCACTTCGTTTTCAGGAACGTAGTATGTGCCTTTAATGACATAGTTGTCGGCATCTCGTGTTATTTTCAGCTTTACAGGTGCATTAAGCTTTTCGAGGTGTGCAAAGTCCATGTCTACGCTTACAGGCTGCTCCTTGTAGACAAGCTTATTTTTTACGTGACCTTTTAAATAATAGTTCACATAAAGTTTCAGGTCGCGTACAGTCTGTTCAGCAACTGTTGTAGATGTTATTATTTCCTGCTCGTTCTCAATACCGTAGTTATTGCTTATAATTCCAAGATTTGACATGCTTTCAAGAGCCTGAAGGCCACCACGGCCTGTGCGGCGGCTGTTGTCGTCGTCTTTGATAAGCAATTTCGCAATAGTGTTGTAAACAGGTGTGGTATAACGCAGGTAAAGGAAACCTATGCCTACGCATATCAGAATTGATAAAATAAACCACTTCCAATTAAGGATGAATGCCTTGTAAATGGTCTGAAAGTTAAAGGACGACTGCTCTTCAGCAACGTCCTGAACTTCTTGGGTGTTTCTAAAATCGTTCATCTATCTATTATCCTAGTTTATTTATTGTTAGTCTATTAAACTCATCAAATATTTTCCGTAATCATTTTTAAGCATTGGCTGTGCCACTTCCTTCAGTTTTTCAGCATTTATCCATCCTTGATTAAATGCAATTTCTTCCAGACAGGCAATTTTTAGTCCCTGACGTTTCTCTATGACTTCGATGAAAGTCGAGGCTTCGCTCAGACTGTCGTGTGTACCCGTGTCGAGCCATGCAAAACCCCGTTGCAGAGTTTGCACTTTTAAAGTTTTGCGCTTTAGATATTCTTGATTTACGGATGTTATCTCAAGTTCACCTCGTTTACTTGGTTTAATGTTCTTTGCTATTTCAACAACGCTGTTGGGATAGAAGTAAAGACCTACTACTGCATAGTTGCTCTTTGGGTTCTCTGGCTTTTCTTCTATGCTTAAACAATTTCCGTCTTTGTCAAATTCTGCCACTCCATAGCGTTCGGGGTCATTTACATAATAGCCGAAAACAGTTGCGTTGCCGTTAATCTCAGCTTCTTTGACACTGTCGTGCAATAATGCGGAGAAACCGGCCCCGTGGAAGATGTTGTCACCGAGAACAAGGCATACGCTGTCGTTGCCGATGAATTTCTCTCCTATTATAAAAGCTTGGGCAAGTCCGTCTGGCGAAGGCTGTTCGGCATATTCAAAGTGAACGCCGTAATCAGAACCGTCACCAAGAAGCCTCTTGAATCCGGGGAGATCGTAAGGTGTCGATATTATAAGAATGTCTTTTATGCCTGAAAGCATAAGGACTGATATCGGATAATATATCATCGGTTTGTCAAAAATAGGTATCAATTGCTTGCTGATACCTTTTGTAATTGGATATAGACGGGTGCCTGAGCCACCGGCCAATACGATACCTTTCATCTTATTCTGTTAATTTTGATAATACTTAACTTGTCGAGCGCTTGTTTTGTCAGGTCTTTGTGATGTTTATCAGAAATTTATACATCTAATAGCCTGATCGAATATGTTTTGCAAAGGTATAATAAAAGTTGATAATAATCAAATTTTATTTTGATTTTTGATGTATTTGATGTAATTTTGCATTTATATTTGTTTTGCCGTGGCAAGGTCCGTGGCAAGTTGGTTTAAATTATTCAAATTGAAGATATGGGATTTTTTGGTAAATTATTTGGAAAAAGCAATAAAGAGGAACATAAAACAGGAGGTATGGAAGACTATATGACGCTTGTGCGTGTATATCTTCAGGCTGCAATAGCAGAGAATGCAGGAATCACTAATCTTGCGATGCTTCCTGATTTGAGAATGTTCAAAACCACTCTGCATGTGCCTACTGTGAACAACAAGCTTGGTGTAGGGGAGAAAAAGCACTGCAAGAAAATGCTTAAGGACTTGTATGGAACAGAGGACGACTTCTTTAAGGAAGTAGATCAGAGTATTCGTAAGAATTGCCGCAAGATACAGGACGTGCAGACCTATCTTATTCAGTTCCAAAACTTTACACAGGATATAATGATGCTGATGGGTAACCTGATGAAGTTTAAGCTCCGTATGCCGTCGTTTATGAAGAAAGCCATATACAGCATGACGCAAAAGACCGTTTCAGATATATTCAATAAAAATGATTTTAAGGATATGAGCGTTATGAAGACTGTTGTCGCTATCCGTAATTATGACAAACGTCTGGGCTTCAGCGAAAAATGGATCACTGATTTTGTGTTCCAGGTTGTGATGCTTGCTAAGAAAGAACCGCGTCCTTCTGACGACGATAACGCAAAGCAGGCTTCAAAATAACGCGATTACAATATGCCGTGATGAGATTGCCGCATAGTGTCTCATTATGGCATTAATTGTTGATTTATGTAAAATCGGCTGAATAAATTTTGCAAGTTGATAAATTTGTGCTAAATTTGTAGGCAAAACTTTTTGTGATGGCTGACAATGATAAAATAATGACGCTGTTTACAACACGTGTGAGGCAGATGATTCTTCAGTATAACCAATTGAAGAAAGAAAACGAGGAACTTTACGCGATGTTGGATTCACAGGACAAGGAACTTAAGCGTCTTAAATCTAATCTGGAACAGGCACAGAAAGATCAGGAAAGCCTCAAGATGGCCAAGATGATGGAAATCTCAGACGGAGACATCGAGTCTGCAAAGCGCAGGCTGGCGGCCTTAATCAGAGAGGTTAACAAATGTATCACGCTGCTAAGTGAGGAATAATAACGTAGCGATGGCTGAAGGAAAGGATAAATTAAATATAAGACTGCACGTTTATGATACGGAGATACCGGTGTATAACATCATACCGGAAGAAGAACCTTTTTATCGTAAGGCGGCTAAGCTTATTACAGAAACGGTTAATACATATTCAGAGCGCTTTAGAAACACCAAAAGCGAGAAGGATATTTTGTATATGGCAATGATAAGCATTGCGCTGAATCTGGAGTTTGAAAAGACTAACAACGACACAGCACCCTATGACGATATTCTCACAAAGATAACCAACGAGATTGAAGATGCTCTTGGAGTGTCTGATACCAACAGACGTGACGCAACCGACAAAAAATAACAAGTGAGAATATTAACATTATAAAAATAAACAAATGATATTAAATATTATTCTTGCCGTTGTAGGCCTCGTTATCGGTGGCTTGGGCGGATATTTTATATTCAGGTATGTTCTTACCGGGAAATATAATGAGATGATTTCGGCAGCTCAGAAAGAAGCTGAAGTGTTGAAGGAAAAGAAAAAACTTGAGGTTAAGGAGATTTTTCTTAATAAAAAGTCTGAACTCGAAAAAGAGGTGCAGAGCCGTAACCAGAAAATACAGCAGAGCGAGAACCGCCTGAAGCAGAGAGAACTCTCTTTGAATCAGCGTCAGGAAGAGCTTGGACGCAGAAAGCAGGACGTTGACCAGCAGCAGCAGCGTGTTGACAACGAGAAGAAACTTTTGCAGATCAAGCAGGAGGAGCTCGACAAAATGCAGCTCCAGGAGCGTGCAAAACTTGAGGAACTTTCAGGACTCAGTGCAGAGGAGGCAAAGAACCGCCTTGTTGAGAGCCTTAAAGACGAGGCCCGTACTGACGCCGCAAGCTATATCAACGAGATAATGGACGAGGCTAAGCTTAACGCCAATGCTCAGGCTAAGAAGATAGTAATACAGACAATACAGCGCGTTGCCACTGAAACAGCGATAGAAAATTCTGTCAGCGTGTTCCATATCGACAACGATGAGGTAAAGGGACGTATCATCGGCCGTGAAGGACGTAACATCAGAGCTCTTGAAGCTGCAACCGGTGTTGAGATAGTTGTCGACGACACTCCTGAGGCAATCGTCATTTCTGCTTTCGATCCTGTTCGCCGTGAGGTTTGCCGTTTGGCTCTTCATCAGCTTGTTACTGACGGACGTATCCACCCGGCACGTATCGAGGAGGTTGTTGCTAAGGTAAAGAAGCAGCTTGACAACGAGATTATCGAGACAGGTAAACGTACAGCCATCGACCTCGGTATTCATGGCTTGCATCCTGAGCTTATCCGTATCATCGGTAAGATGAAGTATCGTTCAAGTTATGGTCAGAACCTTTTGCAGCATGCACGTGAGACTGCAAACCTCTGTGCTGTAATGGCTTCAGAACTTGGTCTTAATCCTAAGAAAGCTAAACGTGCCGGATTGTTGCACGATATTGGTAAGGTGCCTGATGAGGAGAGCGAACTGCCGCATGCTCTTTATGGTGCTAAGATTGCTGAAAAGTATAAGGAGAAACCGGACATTGTTAATGCCATTGGCGCTCACCACGACGAGATAGAGATGAACACATTGCTTGCTCCTATCGTTCAGGTCTGCGATGCTATCAGTGGAGCCCGTCCGGGTGCACGCCGTGAAATTGTTGAGGCTTACATCAAGCGTCTTAACGATCTTGAGGCTATTGCAATGAGTTATCCTGGTGTTACAAAGACATACGCAATCCAGGCAGGACGTGAGTTGCGCGTGATAGTTGGCGCCGACAAGATGGACGACAAGGAAACAGAAAATCTGTCTGGCGAGATTGCAACTAAGATTCAGAATGAGATGACTTATCCGGGACAGGTTAAGATCACTGTTATCCGTGAGACAAGAAGCGTTGCATACGCTAAATAAATTTTGAAAGTATATACATCAATATATTAAGCGTGAACAGAAAAATGTTCACGCTTTTTTGTTTTTATGTGTTACGCCTTCTATACATATTTATATATATGGCCTTGTTTAATGTCAGGCCAGAGAGAAAGTCTTTTGTACATTTACTGCCGTTGTTATCCGTTTGCCTGTTTTGTCATGCCAAGGGTTTAAATCATAGCTAAAAATATTTTTCTTATTAAGTCGTCACTCGTCACATTCTTATATAATATTCTGATTATTTGTGTGTTATGGCGTGATGAGTTGCAAATTAAACTCATCACGCTTTTTATTTCTTTTTGCTTATTTGCCCTTTTCTGAAATTGGTCAACTTCAAACAGCCCTTTTCTGATTAAAGCTGACTTTGGTTAAACCAACAAACTATTATCTGTTGGCTCTGTTTCCTTTTCTGATTTCTATTACCCTAAAATATGTATGCCGTTAGCCAAGATTACAAAATAAATTTCCGGCAGAATAGTATAACAAACGATACTTTTCTGCCGGAAAATAATATGTTAATTGTCAGCACAGCTGATAGCTGATCATTTAATCATGTAAAAGTCATACACGTTTTAGAACGTAGGAGTATCCATCTGCGTATTGTTGATTGTTGGCAGCTTCTGATTCTTTATCTTCTTTCCTGCCGTGAAGTTCCATGTAACAAACAGCACTACGTGCGAATCAGGTGTAAGCAAAGTGCGTCTCTTCTCCCAGCCGTCACCGAACATAGTGAGTTTCTTTGTGTTGTAGAGTATGTTTTCGTAGAGAAGGCTCACGTTCATTTTTCCTTTCATCAGCGACACATATCCGCTGACGTCCATTTTGAATCTCGCGTTATTCTCGTAGCTTTCAGTTCTGTTTTTGCTCGATGCTGTCATGTTGAGCGTAAGTCCTAAATACTTGTTTATCTTGAAGTCGTTGTTGCTTCTGAACGTAAAAGTTCCGTGATTAATCTTGTTCTCGCCGCTGCGTGAATGTCTGTATAGATATGCAACGCTTGTATTTGTGTGCCAAAAGCTGAATATACGCCCTGTATAGTTCATCGTGAGCGACTGCTGCATGCAGTAGGCAGAGTTTTCAGGCCTGGTGTAATACACGCCGGGGCGGTTTTCGTCCTTATGCATGATTACGCTCACAATGTCGCTTCCGTAGCTCATGCTATATGAGAAAGATAAACGTCTGTTTAAAGAGAAATACAGTTCTATATCGTCATACACCTCCTTTTTAAGATCCGTGTTGCCTATGCTGTAGAGGTCGTCTCCCTGCCATGTCACGTTAGGAATACGGTAGCTGTAGTTGGGCAGATAGAACATGCGGCGGTAGCTGATGCTCAAATATCTCATCTTGTTTTCGTCGATGGTCCACTGGCCTGACAGCGAGGGACATATTCCGTCCTGCCATCTCTCAAAGTTGTTTGAGCTGTCCAGGTAATCCTTGTATTTCTCGTTCGTTCCGCTGTATCTCATCCCGAACTTCAAGAACAGCGACTTGCTTGGTATCAGGCTGTATTCAGCCCATGCAGAATAGTAATCCTGATTCAGGCGATACTTGGCGTCGTCTATATACGACATCGTCTTTGTGCCGCGGTTGTTGTTCGTGTTTGACATATAGTAATACTCAAGACCGGCTGTCAGGTTCATTTTATCGTTAAACTTGAAATAGGTGTATGGTGATACAGACACTACGTCAAAGTCATAATCCTGCCTGGCATTGTCAAGCATTCCGTTTTTGTTGTATTCCTGACCGTTGTCATATTTGCTTTTTGAATAGTCTATACGCATGTTCAAGAAGTTTTCACCTCCGTTGCCCAGTCCCTTACGGTATTGTGTGCCTATGCTGTATGCATGGCTGATGGGCTTAGTCTCTATATTGAGAGTGTCGTTTCCGCTAATGCTGTTCTTTGACGTTCTGTTCCAGCTTGCCGACACTCCGCCGTACAGGTCTATCCTGTCTGTCTTGTTGAAGGCGTATCTCAGCGACAGGTTGTCGCCTAAAGTCCTGTATCTGGTTATGTTGTGCTTATATGTGTAAGAGTCGTCACTGCTGTTATATTCCTTTGTGAGGATGTCAGGATATTTTCCACATTCAAAGGCCGTCAGATAGTTGTTAAGCGTAAATTTTCCCTTGGTGTAAAGCAGGTTCTGCCTCGGCGATTCGCCGTACAGATCCTCGGTGTTCATACCTCCGTATACGGTTGCCGAGCCTATTAGGCCTCCTTCTTGTCTAAGATGTATTTTCACCACTCCGCCCGTAGCTTTCTCGCCATACGATCCGTCGGCGAACGGAATTATCTCAATGTCTTCAATCATTGAAGGCGGTATCGACTTGAGCTGTTCGAAACTTATCTTTCTGTCTTCCAGATAAATAAGGGTGTTCTGCTTTCCGTTCAGGCTCAGACTGCTTTCCGTAACATCTATGCCGCGCACATATTTAAGAAAGTCTTGTGTGCTCTTTCCCATTGTCAGCGGGTTTCCTTTCACTTTCACAATGGTTTCGCCCGTCCGTTTCAGCCTGGTGTAGTTGGCCATTACGGTTATTCCTTCAAGCATCTCAGCCGAGTCGTCCATGCGTATATTCCCCAAGTCTGTATTGCCTTTCACTGTTATGTCGCTTATGTAGTCGGCAAGCCCGATATATGTTATCTTCAGCTCGTAATTGCCGTTGTCAAGGCCACTGAACGCGAACACTCCGTTGTCGTCAGACACAGTCATCTTCTTGAACGTGCTGTCGCCTTTCATGCTGAGGATTATGCTTGCGCGCATTACGGATATGCCGTCTTTGTCTGTAACATGACCTGTCATGCTATATGTGTTTTCTTGAGCTCCGGCCACTAAAGGCATAAGCATGGTGATTATAAAAAGTAAAAGTCTCATATTATATATATTTTTTGTTTTACATAGTCCATGCCCTTTTTAGCCAAAAAGGATATGGTTAATTATCTTTGCATCTTTTATCTATTAGACGGATACGCATTACATTTTGTGACATCAGCAATAACGTTTTTCATAGCAAACTTGCAAAATTGCCGGTCCGTCTTATATCGAGCTTTCGCAAAATAACCGATATTTTATGATAAAGGCAAATTTATTCCACTTAAAAAGTTCACAAAAACTTCACAAGCGTGTTTTTCGGAAAGCTGCAAACTTCACGAAACTTCACAAACGTGTTTTTCATCAATTTCAGCATCTTTACAATGCTTCTCTGCTATGTGTCCTATTCAATTTTGTGCTGTGAAATCTTTTCACAAAGACTTCACAGATATATTCTTGCTGTGGCGTAAATAGCTGTTTATAAGGATTTATGAATTTGTCAAAGTCTCTCGACGAGCCGTCTTTGCCTGTTATTCTGTTAAATGAATGTCCGCAAGTTGCCAATCAATAAATTCGATGTTTAAAGTTCGCCCTATA
>ENA-ORRQ01000243-ORRQ01000243.1-human-gut-metagenome-genome-assembly--contig:-NODE-243-length-58029-cov-5.027944_pt1 | contig 58029 bp, 50 predicted proteins | sample MGYA00242177_ERZ509138 | MGnify/ENA primary metagenome ERZ509138 (study PRJEB26280, sample SAMEA2338628) | human gut metagenome | biome: human gut; feature: human-associated habitat; material: faeces... | reverse complement strand
CCCCCGCCATTAATGGCGGGGCTTTACGGAACTCGCGGTAAATATGAGGCGACCTAAGGTAGAAAGATTTTCTCTACGTATGTGGAGGTGTTTCTGTTTGGGCTATAAACACGCAAGCCCCGATAGTCGGGACTACCGAGGCTTTTTACTTACGCGTTCAGCATGCTAGTAGCAAGATTAACGCAATGATGATTTTGATCACCCAGCGTCTCAAGCGTTTTGCTATACTGACGGAAGAGATTGAATGTTGGTGCATTTTCAATCTTCATTTAAGCGGCTTAGATGGTGGAACATCTAGGCCGTTTTGCTATGATTTTGTCCCCCGAGATTGAGAGGAAACCACAGCAAAACCCCTCAATACTTAACGGAGGAAATGCACCTAACTCCGTCGGACGTAGGCCGCATTTTAGCAAACTTACCTTTGCCCAAACATCTTAACAGGTGAGTCTGTCAGCCTCTGATACTAATGCAATGTACTCAGGCACTGAACAGAAATCGTTTGGCTCATATCAAAACACCGGGTTACAAATCTGAGGAGATTGGCGATGTCCCCTTCTAATTTCAACACTTTGCTTTAACAGAGCCAAAATTTTTCAGAAAGAACCTTGCTTTTTTTTAAAGAATGCGTAGAATTCTCAATCTCGATTCCCCGATAGCTCAGTCGGTAGAGCGACGGACTGTTAATCCGCAGGTCGTTGGTTCGAACCCAACTCGGGGAGCCATTTTTCAAAACCCGCGTTCTCAAAATCGCGGGTTTTTGTTTTTAATTTGCCTTAATTCCTAAGATTCTCCTCACCCTACAAAAAATACGGCTAACCTAGTCGGATTTTCCCAACCCATCCTCTAAAAAGTTACTTTGAAAAACAGCTCCGAGCGTAGAATGAATTTAGCTTTTCTCATTTCTTTTTTTCAAAAGGAATCTCACTATGAAAATCGCCCGCACATTGCTTGGCCTTACATTGGCCGCAAGTCTTTCTGTGTCTGCAGCATTTGCCGCCGATTACACCATCAAACCGAAAGTCACAGAACTTAAAGTGTCTCCTGAACGCGTATTGCTGGTTGGCAACTCCTTCATGTATTACAACTGTGGTGTCAACGGCTACATCAGCGGTTTTGCCAAAGACAAAGGCAAGAAACTTTCCGTAACCATGGCTACGATCGGCGGTGCAGGCCTTGATTGGCATGATGTAAAGAGTTACTTGCGCCCCAATGGTCTCCGCAGCTACTCGACCACCAATGACGGCAGCAATAAACTTATCTTCCACAAATATCCCGGCGGTAAAGTCTTTGAAGCTGTGGTGCTTCAAGATAACAGTCAAGGACCGATTCATCCGGAATTAAAAAAATTCTTTGAAAAGTACGGCGCCATTCATAGCAAGGACATCCGTGCCACAGGCGCTGAACCACTCTTTCTCATGACTTGGGCCTATCATGGTCGCCCGGAAATGACTCAGCAATTAGCTGACGCGACTACTAAGGTTGCAAATGACAACAACGCAATGGTCATTCCCGCAGGTTTGGCTTTTGCCAACGCCCTGAAAAAACGTCCCGATCTCAAACTCACTGTCGCGGACAATCGCCACCCGACCGCCGCAGGCTCCTATCTTGAAGCCGCGGTGATCTTTGCCGCTTTGACCCATACTTCTCCTGAAGGCGCGAACTACTTGGGCGGCTGCGAAAAACCGCTTTCTGAAAAAGATGCTCAATTCTTACAAGGCATCGCTTGGAAGACAGTGAAAGACTTCTACGGCTGGAAATAACCACTAAGTAAACAAAGGGCTCGAAAAATCTCCGAGCCCTTTCTAGAAAAATCTAATTGTTCTTTTAGAACCGGAAGTCGCGTTCGCCTTCTTCAATCTTCTTCAGACGAATAACGCTGGTCTTGCGTAATCTTCCGCGTATTCCTTAAGCGTCATGATGGCGTTGGCCTGACAGTAGGTCGCAATTTCACCGGTCTTGGCTAGCGACATGAATCGGTCGCCCGTGCGGCCTGCGCGATAGCATGCCGTGCACCAACTCGGCAGATAACCGCCGTCGAGCAGCCACTTCACGACTTCGTCCAACGTTCTGCGGTCGCTGGTTTCAAACTGCGCGGAATTTTCTTCCTTTTCTTCTTCGAGAACGTAGCCGCCCACGCTTGTGCGCGAGCCGCCGCTAATTTGCGAGACGCCCATTTCAAGGCACTTGCCGCGAACGCGAGCGGATTCTCTCGTGGAAATAATCATGCCGGTATAAGGCACCGCCAAGCGGATGAGCGCCACAATCTTTAAGAAAAGTTCATCAGGCACGGCGTTTGTAAAGGTAGCCGGATCCACGTCATCGGCAGGACAAATTCTCGGCACGCTGATCGTGTGTGGTCCCACACCCCAAACCGCTTCCAAGTGTTCGGCGTGCATCAAAAGACCCACGAAGTCATAACGATAAAGCGTTAAACCAAAAAGAACGCCAAGACCCACGTCGTCAATGCCGCCTTCCATTGCGCGGTCCATCGCTTCGGTGTGATAGGCGTAATCGCTCTTCGGTCCTTTCGGATGAAGCAGTTCGTACTGTTCCTTATGATAGGTTTCCTGGAAAAGCTGATAAGTGCCGATGCCCGCTTCGTGCAGTTTGCGGTAATTTTCAACAGTGGTCGCCGCGATATTGATGTTGACGCGGCGAATGGCGCCGTTTTTATGCTTAATGGAATAAATCGTGTTGATCGATTCCAAAATGTATTCGATGGGGTTATGGCGAGGATGCTCCCCGGCTTCCAAAAGAAGGCGTTTATGACCCATGTCCTGAAGCGCGATCACCTCGTTTCGAATTTGCTCTTGGGTGAGCTTTTTGCGGACGATGTGTTTGTTTTTCGCGTGATAAGGACAGTAGGTGCAGGTATTCACACAGTAGTTGGAGAGATAGAGCGGCGCAAAAAGCACAATGCGGTTGCCGTAGATGTGTTCTTTGACTTTTTTGGCCGTGGCAAAGATTTCATCATTGAGGTCTTTTTCTTCACACATCAAAAGCACTGCGGCTTCGCGGTGCGTGAGACCTTTAAAGGCTTCGGCTTTTTTGAGCGCTTCCTGGATATAAGCCCGGTCATGCTTATGAGCTTCTGCAAAAGCTAGCGTCGCTTCAATTTCTTCGTGCGAAATGAATTCTGGGGCGACTTTAGATTTGGGATCGTACATGAGCAAAACTCCGTTGAGAATAAGAGATCCTTTTGAGTCTATGCTCATCAAAGACGAATAAGCCTCTTTTTGTATGGACAAAAGTATAGAAATATCAATTAATAACGATAATTTTTAACTTTTACACTCTCTTTGGAGGTATTAATAACTCCAAAGAGATAGCAAAAAAAAAAGAAGAGGCACGATACGCTCGCGCCTCCTCTATTTTTACCTCCCAAAGTGCGCAGGCGATTTTTGAGCCAGGCACTTCGGGAAATTAAATTTGCCGCATCAGAATGCAGACCTCGATTTAACCAAAAAAGATCTGATTGAAGACTAAGGTGGCAATCATACCGAGTACCATTGGAATCCAAGTTCTGCGAACGATTGCCATCGGAGAAACACCTGCCGCACCGGCAACCGCGATGATAACGCCCGCTACCGGACTCATCGCGCGGATCATGCCGCTTGCAAACTGCATCGGCGTGACCAATGCTTCAACGGAGCCTCCGAAACCGGCGGCCACATCCGGAGCAAGCGAAGCAAAGGACGAGTAAGCGCCGACACCTGACCCCGTCAAGAATGTGACGAGCGAGACAATCGCAGTGAGCAGCACCGTCATGATGCCCATGCCGGCTCCGACGCCATTGGCAGAATTAATGATGACGTCAATAAGACCTGAGGTTTTCAGACCCGTTGCAAAGAATTCCGCACAGATGATCAACGCCACAATTCCGGTAAACATCTTGCCCATACTCTGGAACATCGCCATAGCGTCTTTGAAGATTTTCTTAATGTCTCTCAGACGGATGATTTCAACGATGACCACAAACACCCAGACCATAAAGAGGGAGGCAATGGTATCCAACTTGATGGACGAAACGACAAGCTTTGAGAAAACGATCAGTAAAGCAATCGGCAAGACAGGGAAAATGGCATACCATTTCGGCACCGCAGGCGCTTCAACCTTTTTGACATCAACGACTTCAGCAACCTGATCGTCACCCTTCTTATCGTAGTAGCGCTGCACGAAATAGTGAGCGACTGCTGCGACAATCAAAGTGGGAACCGCAAGCGGAAGCTGATACTGAACGAGGTAGATGATCGGATCAAGGTTTGCCACCTTGGCAGCCAAACTGGCAGTTCCTGCCGTAGGCGCAAATGTCATACCGGCAGAGGTGCCGATCACGGCCGCCGCAGCAGCACCGGAGACACCAACGGCTTTAAGAATCGGAAAGAGAGCCACTAAAAGCAACATGGCAAGACCCGCGGCTGACGGAATAACCATCACCAGCATCTGACCGATGATGTAGCCGAAAGCAAGCACAAGATAGGGAGCTTTAAGAGCTGCCAGCGGTTTGACAGCCACGTCAACCAGAGCCTTGGCGGCGCCGATCCGATCCATGTAGGCCGCAAAGCCCCCGGCAGTCATAATGAGAAATCCGATGCCAGCGCTTTGTTTAGTCGCAATCGACTTCAAAGTGGCAAAAATATCAAAAAGCCAAAAGCCGGAAGGTTTGACGCCTTTGGGTAAAAAATCGAAACCGACCAAAGCCACGCAGATCAATATAGCAAGACCGGCAAAAAGCAAAACCATATGGGTTTGGAAACGTTTAATGAGCGCCCAACCCGCTATGACCGTCACAATAACGGCGATAAGAGGCAATACAGCTGTCATGATAAAAACTCCTCTGGATAACCGGTTCAGAGATAGGCGGCAAAGGCGGATTGCAGACCGCTGATTGCCTCATTGACTTGCTTGCGCAAGCCATCCGTTTTATTTCTTTCTGATTGAAGTTTGGCTCGGAAGTCGTTCAACATAAATTCAACTTCTGAGGGGGCCGCACTTCCCTTTGTTTTGCGATTGGCGATAATTTTTCGCGGATCAAGCGCATCTAAAAATTCCGCCTCGCACATCGGAAGTTCTTGCGGACCTTCCGGGAACTCTTCAAGAATTTCTTCCTTATAAAGGCGCTGCATTTGCTCGTAGGGGAAATCCTTCGGCAAAACATTGTTGGCGCGAGCCCAGGACACCATCCGGCTGGCAACGTGGTGCCCAATTCGGAAGGGCAGTCCGTGGTCCAGCATAAGACGGTCGGCGATTTCCTGAGAGGCGGTCCAATCTGAATTGAGTTCTTCTAGCGCGCGCTCAGGATTAATACGCAAAGCGTTGAGCACTTTCAAAAAGCGCTGCAGCATGGAGACGGTGCTTTGAGTCATGCGGGTGTTTTTGGCGACGCTTTTCCCATCAACCATACCCGGCACAAGGTTATGCACACGCGTGTAGACAGCGGCCATTTCCGCGACAACATCGCTTGCGTCACCGCGGCAATTGTTCATAAGACCGGGGTTGCGCTTTTGAGGCATAGCCGAAGAAACATAAGTGTTTTCTCCGCCTTCCTGCAAAATGATCCAGGGACGGCTTTGCGCGTACTGCACCATGATGTCGTTAATCATGGAGCCGATGTGTACACCGATCGAAGCCGCGATGGCGCTGATTTCAAGCGCGAAGTCCACAGGCGTTTCGCACGTGCAGTCAAAAGCATTTAAGCGCGGACGGTCAAAACCTAAAAGCCGAGCCATGGTGTCACGATTGAGCGGCCAGCCTGTGCCGTTTAAAACCGTCGCCCCCATCGGGCACTCGTTATAACGCACCAGACATTGATTAAGCCTTTCACGATCGCGCAGCATCGGAGCGATAAAGCCGAGCAAATAATGGGCGTAACTATTAGGCTGCGCAGCCACGCCGTTAGTGTAGTTGGGAACAAGCGTGTCACGGTGTTCTTCGGCCAAGGAAAGAAGTTTTTCAATCACCGTATCCAACGCATCCGCAATCGCCATGCCTTGTTCGCGAAGAATCGCCACGCGAGCGGTTGAGAGAATATCTTGGCTGGAACGGCCTGCGTGAAGAATCGTTACTTCGGGGCCGGTGGCCGCAATGACCATGGGCTCGTAAGTAATGTATTTCTTGACGCGTTTGCTGGCATCAACTTCAGCTTCTTTTTCGACCGTATCAATACCGCGAGCGGCCAATTTGGCTGTTGCCTCATCAAGCAGATGTTCCTCAAAGTTGGAAACAACGCTCGCTTTATTGATCTGGGAAATCCAAAAAAATTCGTCGCGAATCATTTTTGCTCACTCCAAATAAAAAGCACGCTTACAAAGTATGGGTAGAATTAGTGAATAAAACAAAGCTAATTGCGCAAATGTATTTTGCGTTTTAAACAAAATAAGAAAAAGGCCGTCTATCTTTATCAGCCTGAAAACATGAGGTTTTTGCCGTGTCTAAACTCGATGATTTAACTGCGTGGCGCTATTTGATTGCTTTTTCGAAGACAGGCACGCTGCAGGCCGCAGCGAGCATGCTCAATGTTGATGTTTCAAATATATCGCGGGCAATCACTGCGTTGGAAAAGGCACTTGGCTGCGATTTGATTCGTCACAACTCTCGCCCTATGGAATTGTCTGAGACGGGCAAAATAGTTGTACGGCGCATGGCGCAGATTTTGAGAGCCCATGATTCGCTCATTCAGAAAATCATTGATGACAACAGCGCCTTAACGGGCAACATTCGCCTGTCCTCGGCGCCGGGCTTCGCTGCCAGACGTTTAACACCTTTGATGCAACGCTTTCAAGAGCTGCACCCCAACATCACGATCGAAATTCTCAGTGGTTTCAAACCCGCAGACGTACAAAAGGGATTGTGTGACATCGCAACCATCACGGGCGAACCGACACTGCCGGGGCTGTGCTACATGAGCCGCGGACGCAACGTTTATCTGCCGGTTGCAAGCCCCCATTACATCCAAAAACATGGCATGCCTTTCGATCCGATCAATCTCAGGCAACACACAGGCCTCGTCTACAACGGCCCGGTTCGTGAAGAGACTAAGTTCCTTTTTCGGGGTGATAAACAGGTGCCTGTCACCTACGCCTCCTGCATTCGATCAACCGATATTTTGGCGATTCGAAACGCCTTGCTCGAAGGCATGGGCGTCGCAGTGGATATGCCTTTGGTACAGATTTATGAAGACTTGCTCGCTGGACGTCTTGTGCCCATTTTGCCGGGTTGGTTCCGGCCGCCTGTCGAGTGTTTCATTGTGGCCAACCATGAAGCCTGGCACATGAAGCGGGTAAGAATTTTTCTGAAGTGGTACGCCAAAGAAATGCAGGCGCTTTTTTCCTCTTATGAGGATCAGGTCTCCGCTGTCGTGGGGCTGCCTCAAGATAATCCAACCTACGACCGCAATAAGTTGTATCTGTCTTAAGACGCAACGGATCCTTGCATTTCTGACCAAAGTGCTCTGCCTATTTGAAAGGCAGGCACTTTGAGCGGTCAGATCAAAAGACGTTTTCAGTCGATTTCTTTTAAGAATTCGCTTGTGAGCGCTAAGCCCTTTTGAAGCACATCTTTATTATTGGCGTAGCCGATTCGCACGTAGCCTTCGGTGTGAAGAGCAGAGCCCGGCGTAAACATCACGCCCTTTTCCTTGACCAAACGTTCGCAGAATTCGTGCGAAGTAAGCTTAGTGTCAATCTTCACAAAGGCAGTCGTGCCGGCTTTGGGCTTGACGTAAGAAGCGCGCGGTTCGCTTTGCACCCATTTATCCAAAATCTCGAGATTTTCGCGAATGATCGCGCGGTTTCTCTCAAGGATTTTTTCTTTAGCGGAAAGCGCAAGTTCCGTGAAATATTCATCGAGCATGCCGACACTGATCGTGTTGTAGTCGCGATGATGAAGCACCGCTTCGATGATTTCGCGAGGCGCCGCAATCCAGCCGAAACGCAGACCCGCCATGCTGAAGACTTTGGACATGCTCGCCGTGCTGATGCCTTTTTCGTACAAATCTGCTACAGAAGGACTGTAGACATCTTCCTGTGTGAGCCCGCGATAGACTTCGTCGCTAAGCACCCAGGAGCCCACCGAGCGCGCGATCTCGCAGATGTCTTTGAGCATCTGCTCGCTCATCAGGGCGCCCGTGGGATTGTTGGGGTTGTTGATGCAGATGAGTTTCGTGTCAGGCTTAACCAGCGCACGCAATTCATCAAGATCAGGCAGAAAACCGTTTTCAGGTTTAAGCCGCAGGGTTTCGATGCGCGCGCCGAAACTTTCCGGGATGGAATAGTGCTGCTGGTAAGTCGGAATCACAGAAATCACATGATCACCCGGCTCAACAAGCGTTTCGTGCACAAGCATATTGGCGCCGATGCAGCCGTGAGTGGTGACGATGTTGGCAGGCGTTTGCTTTTGATAAAGTCCTGCAATCAAGCTCCTCACCTTTTCGCTGCCTTCAATCCAGCCGTAGGTGAGTTTCTTACCCAACAAATCCCGCGTCATTTGCTCAGGCGTCACACCCGCCATCTCTAAGAGCTCTTCAACCGTCACCGATTCCACGCAGGTTTCCGCAACGTTATAGGCGCACTTGGTTTCCCACTCGTTCATCCATTGCTCTACGCCAAAGGATTCAATCTTCACTTTTATTCCCCTTTCATTTCTTTGTAGACAGCGAGCGCCACGGCCACATCTTCAAGTCCCTGGCCGATGGAGCGGAAAAAGACCAGTTTATCGTAAGCAGGTTTTTCACACTTACCGCTCACAAGCGCGCCCAAATCACCCTTGACGTCTTCGGGTTTCCAAGAATGGTCTTTGATTGCCAATTTCATTTCGTCTGCGACCGTCGCGGTCGCCTCGGTGCAGTCGCAGTAAACATCCATGGAGGCTAGCATCGCCGGATCAATTTCGTGCGCGCCTGGCGCATTTGTTGAAATGGACGTAATCAAAGGCGCGCCTTCAATATCTTTGGCAGAAACCACAGGGCAGGCGGCGCTTGTGCAAAGCAAAATCACGTCAGCCGCTTCAAGCGCTTTTTCTTTGGAGTCGGCAAATTCCAACGCGCCATTACCGGCCTTCAAAAATTGCTCACGTCTTTCTTCACTTAATTCGTGCGCGTTAAGCGACCAAACGCGAATGCTCTCCCACTTTCTCAAGCCGCTCACATAACGGATGTGCGCGAGCGCCTGAGGACCCGTTCCGATCACAGCTAATCGCTTTGCATCGGCTTTTGCCAAATACTTTACGGCAACAGCGGTGGTCGCCGCTGTGCGCTCAAGCGTCAAGCGAGAACTATCCACCAACAAAAGCGGTTTGCCGGTTTCGGTAGACATTAAAAGCGTCCAGGCGGTGACCGTATAGCCTTTTTCCTGAATAATGAAAGGCGACGTTTTCACGCCATAGACACCCGCGCTCATCCAAACGCCGGTGTAGTTGATAAAGTCACCTTTATCGCCCGGAAACAGCGTCTGCACCTGCTTGGGCTGCAGCGCCTCACCGCGTCCCAAGGCGCCGAACATCGATTCCACCGTGGAGAAAACATCCACCTTCGGGAGCACTTGAAGGACATCGTCCTCTGTCATTGTCAACACAGCCATCTTTAAACTCCGCAGTGTTTAATTTCTAAACGAGCCTTCGCGCGTTCAATTTGGCGCGTCACCTGTTCGGGCGCCGTGCCGCCAAAAGAGCGGCGCGCAGCCACGCACGCTTCAAGCGTAATGAAGTCATGAATATCGTCGCCGATCGCGTCCGAGAATTGCTTATATTCTTCGTGCGTCATGCGTTCCAGATCGGTGTTGTGCTTGACGCAGTAATTAACGATATGACCCACAATGTGATGCGCCTGACGGAAAGGAATGCCTTTGCGGGCAAGGTAGTCGGCAAGGTCCGTGGCGTTGGAGTAGCCGCGGCCCGCGCCCTTGCGGGCGGCTTCCGCATCCACACTCATCTTTTCGAGCATGGGCTTTAAGATTCTGAGACTCATGTGAAGCGTGTCAACCGAGTCAAAGGTGGGCTCCTTGTCTTCACTCATATCGGTGTTAAACGCCAGGGGCAGCCCCTTCATCATCGTGAGCATTGCCTGGAGGTTGCCGAAAACGCGGCCCGTTTTGCCGCGGATTTTTTCAGCGATATCCGGATTCTTTTTATTGGGCATGATGGAAGAGCCCGTACAGAAATCGTCCGAGAGCTCAAAGAAGTGAATGTCTTGGCTTGCGAAAAGCACAATTTCTTCACAAAGACGGCTCAAATGCATCATGCAGATTGCCGCGGCAGAGTCCGTTTCAATCAAATGATCACGGTCTCCGATCGTATCCACAGAGTTTTCGCTTGGACCCTCAAAACCCATTTCCTTTGCGGTCATCTCGCGGTCAATCGGGAAAGTGGTTCCTGCCATGGCGGCTGCGCCCAAAGGGCAGACATTTAAACGCTTATAGGCGTCTTCAAAGCGGCCGATGTCGCGCTCCAGCATCCAAAAATAAGCCATCATCCAGTGCGAGAACAAAATAGGCTGACCGGTTTGGAAATGCGTGTAGCCCGGGAACATCACGCCCATGTATTGTTCGGCTTTGGCGATGATCGCGCGCTGAAGATCGCGGATAGCCTTAATGATTTCCACAATGGCGTGGCGCGTGTAAAGTCTGACATCAAGCTGCGCCTGATCGTTTCTTGAGCGCGCGGTGTGCATCTTGCCGCCTACCGGCCCCACGAGTTCCGTGACACGACGTTCAATGGCCATCTGGATGTCTTCGTCTGCCACATCAAATACAAATTTGCCGTCCTCAACCTCACGGCGGACGGCATCCAAACCCTTCAAAATTTCCTGCGCTTCACTTTCTGTCAAAATCTTTTGCGCGGAAAGCATATGCACATGCGCCGTGCTGCCGATAATAGAAAAAGGCGTCACACGCTTTTCAATCAAAATGGTCGCGTTGAATTCCTGCACCAAATGATCCATCGGAAGATCAAAGCGGCCGCCCCACATTGTGTCAGACATTTTTGACCTCTTTTTCAAACAAAAACAGCTTTATTTTAAACGGCTGAATTTGCTCTTTGCTAAGAGGATTTCTCTAGAGAACCGATTTTCCTGTTCCCTAAATGACACACCTTAGGCAGAAAATATGCCCACCCAGAAATTATTCATGGTATATATTGTGTATTGCTTTACAGTATGAAAAAAAATTTCGTCCTGCTATTGCCAACGCGATCATTTATCCCTAATATCGCGCTGTCAAACGATTAAAAACTGTAAAGCGAGTTGACCACCGTATCGGGGGAGACAACCTCCGAGAAAAACGCAAGATGGACGTTTGGACGACGAACATCTTTTGTAAACAAGTCGCAGCTGTCGGACTAGCTTCGAAGCGAGAAACTACTCGTCGAAGACAAGATCCTGAGTCCTTGGGTAAAAGCCTATACCCTCGGCGCTAGAACGCAGCAACGGCACTTTGGGGGAAAGGCATTATGAGCTCCCAAAAGATTACGGCGAACAACGAGTCCCAATTTCAACGCTCGATGCAATTGCGCCACCTTATCATGTTGAGTCTTGGCGGCGTGATCGGCAGCGGACTCTTTTTTGGAACGGGTCATATCATCGCAAACGTCGGTGCTTTCGGTACCGTGCTTGCGTACTTGATCGGTGCATTTATGGTGTACCTGATCATGTTGAGCTTAGGCGAACTTTCCGTCGCTCACCCTGATCCCGGTTCTTTCCATCTTTATGCAAGCAAATACATCTCCCCTGCTTCGGGTTATGCCGTGGCATGGCTGTATTGGCTCAACTGGACCGTCACCCTCGGCACGGCTTTTACCGCTGTGGGCTTTGCCATGCAATACTGGTTCCCGCAGGTGCCGGTGTGGTCCTGGTGCTTGATTTTCGGCACGATTATTTTCTTACTTAATGTGGTGGATACGCGCTTTTTTGCTGAAAGCGAATTTTTCCTCTCCATTATCAAAGTCGTGACGATTCAGGTTTTCATCGTCTTGGGCGCATGCGCGTTCTTTGACGTGATTCCCTTCGGTGAATCCGGCTCTCCGGGTCTGACGCACTTGGTGGGCGAAGGAGGTTTGCTGCCTAATGGCATCACACCGCTTCTGTTTACCATGGTAACGGTCTGCTTTGCCTACTCCGGCACGGAATTGATCGGCGTGGCCGCCGGCGAAACCAATAACCCCGAAAAGGTTATTCCGATGGCCGTGCGCGCTTCGCTTTTGCGTCTGGTCGTCTTTTTCGTGGGTACGGTTTTGATTGTCGCAACGCTTTTGCCCTCAGAAGCGGCCACAGTCTCCAAGAGCCCCTTTATCACGGTCTTTGAACAAATGGGCATCCCCTATGCCGCCGACATCTTCAATTTCGTGATTATCACGGCGATTTTGTCTTCGGCCAACACGGGCTTATTTGCGTCCGGCCGTATGGTTTGGTCCTTGGGACACGACGGTATGATGCCCGCCGGGCTTGCCAAGCTCAATAAGCGCGGCGTGCCGGTCAACGCTCTTGCCTTTAGCATGCTGGGCGGTCTCTTGGCTCTGGCTTCAAGCGTCATGGCAGCTGACACGGTCTTTGTGATTCTCACCTCGATTGTGGGCTTTTCCACCGTGGCCGTGTGGCTCAGTATCTGCGTGGCCCACTACCGCTTCAGAAAGCAATTTATTGCCTCCGGCCACAGCTTGTCTGACTCAAGTACAAGAGCCCGTGGTTCCCGTGGGTGCCGATTGTGGGCGGGGCCATGTGCGTCATTGTCATGGTGGGTATGGGAATCGATCCGGCACAACGCATCGCCCTTTACTGCGGCGTGCCCTTCACGGTTCTGTGCTACGTGATTTACCACCTCACACAAAAAGTCAAAAAAGGCAATTTGTCTCAAAAGAGTCAAGGCAATCAAACACGAGCCATTGCCGGCTGATTGCTCTTTGCCTTTCCTCTAAAAACTCAACCTCCCGTTTAGCATTCGTCTAACGGGAGTTTGAGTTTTGTCTAAAGATAACTAATTTTTCTATGCGTCGGTAAAAATCAGCGTTATGCTATGGAGCGAAAAATTTTCAACTTTTTGGAGATCGCTTCATGGAAATTAACGCGTTGTTAATGAACGCTAACGACAACATCGTCGTTTGTGTTAAAGATGTTGCTTTAGGTTCTGAGGTTATTTATTCGCAAGACGGTCAACACTGCACTCTTATCGCCAAAGATAACATTCCAGCCTGTCATAAAGTCGCTATCAAACCGATTGAAAAAGGGGCGGATGTTTTAAAGTACGGTGAACGTATCGGCCGCAGCACCTGCGCCATTGAAGTCGGTCAATTGGTTGATCACAATAATATTTACAGCGTTCCGCGTGATTACGAAAGCGAACTCATTGAAGAAACTGACGAAGAAGTTCCTCAGTTTGTACCAACAAAGAGCGGCGTTAAATTCTGGGGCTATCGTCGCGCAGAAGGCCGTCCCGGCATCCGCAACCACGTGCTTATTTTGCCGGGCTGCGCATGCGGCAGCGAAACCGCTCGCATCGTAGCCAGCCAAGTACGCGGCGCTGTCAACATCATTTTCAACACTGGGTGCTCGGACGTGGCCGCCAATACAGCCATGTCTCAGAAAATTCTCACTGGGTTTGCCTGCAATCCCAATGTCTACGGTGTTGTCATCATTGGTCTTGGTTGCGAGACGGTCGGACACAAACAATTGCGCGAAAAGATCTGCGCCATGACCTCAAAACCGGTTGTCTCCTTTGGCATTCAGGAAGAAGGCGGCACGCTCAAGACGATTGAAAAAGCGGTACGAGCCGCACGCGAAATGGCCGCCCAAGCCGGCATGCAACAAAAAGAGCTTTTTGATCTGAGCGAACTCTTTTTAGGTATTGAATGCGGAGGATCGGATGCGACTTCCGGTATCGGCAGCAATCCGGCCGTGGGTGAATTAAGCGATCTTTTGGTTGATCATGGAGCCAGTACGCTTTTAAGCGAATCCATTGAATGGATTGGGGGTGAACATGTGCTTGCCCGACGCGCCGCGACCACAAAATTGCACAACGAAGTCATCAAAATCTGCCGCGACTACGAGGACCATCTCAAAGCTGTCGGTCAAGACTGCCGCGCCGGCCAGCCCACTCCGGGCAACAAAGCCGGAGGCCTCTCGACTTTGGATGAAAAGAGCTTAGGCTGCATTCGAAAAGGCGGCACGCGTCCCATCGTTGAAGTGCTTCAGCAAGCCGAACGCCCCACTCGCCAAGGCGCCATTGTCATGGACACCGCGGGCTATGACATCTCATCGGTCACATCAATGGTTGCGGCCGGCTGTCAAGTGGTAATTTTCACGACAGGACGAGGCACTCCCACGGGTAACGCCATTGCTCCGGTGATGAAAGTGACTGCTAATGAGCGGACTTATCGGTGCATGGAAGACAACATGGACTACGATCTCTCGCCTATCGTGCGCGGCGAAAAAAGCTACCAAGCGATGGGAGCGGAACTTTTTGACGAGATCGTCGCTATCGCCAACGGCAAACTGACAAAGGCTGAAGCTTACGGTTTTTCCGATATCGCCGTTGATCACGTTTGCCGCTTCGTCTAAAGCGCTTCTGTAGACTTGGATAAAACTTCAGGTCTTAGCACGCAAAAAAACTCCCGCTTTGAGAATATGGTTTAAGCGGGAGTTTCTATTTCGTGTAGGGCTTTGGTTATTAACGTTGAAGAATCTGAACTACTAAAAAGAACTACTGTCTTTAAGCACTTCCACACCCTTGGGAATCTTGAAAACAAAGTCTGAAGCCTGCAATTTAACGTTGGTTTTGAAATTTTCAAAAGACAAGCGTGTTTCCTGCCCGAAGTTATCTTTAAGTGTCATTTCCTGCGGCAAACCGTTTTTAAAGCCAATTCGCACTTCAGAAAAGGCATTGCTGTCATCTTTCGGTGTTGCTTTTAGCCAATCCAACCCGTCTTTTAAAGCTAAATTTTCGACATTGAAATCTTTACGAAAATCCTGTGCTCCAAATAAAAGCGAAGCAGGAGAAGCGGGAATCGCTCCTGACAATTGTTTTTGTGTGACCTGGGCAAGTTCCGTGTCATAGAGCCAAAGCGTTTTTCCATCGGTCACAATGAGCTCTTCAAAAGGCGCGTTGTAGTGCCACTTAAATTTACCCGGGCGAAGAAATGCAAAGTCACCGGTACCGGCCGCGTCTTTATTTTCGCCTTCACGAGTAAAAACCTTTTGCTCAAAGGAGCCTTGTGCACTCGTCACATTCTTTAAAAAACGACTCAAATCATCAGTCGCAGCGGCAAAAGAAGCCACGCTGAAACAACCAAGCGCTGTCAAAACGGCCGCACTCACAAAGCTCTTCATCACAAGCCCTCATTATTTCTGGCGTTAATGGTTCGGCGACCGCTGGAGTCGGCCGGACTGACAATCCCTTCGGCTTCCATGTCTTCGACAATGTTGGCCGCTCTCGGATAACCCACTCCAAGACGTCTTTGCAAATAGGTAACCGAACACTTGTTGCTTTCCACCACAATCTGAACGGCTTTATCAAATAGCGGATCTTTTCTGCCGCCGTTTGTGCCGCGCGGTTCATCGGATTCTGCCGCTTCCTCTTCTTCGGAAACGAGAACGTCGTCAACATAGTTGGGTTTAGCCATCTGACGCAGGGCTTGGGTAACGCGCTCCAACTCTTCATCCGTAACAAAGGCCCCCTGGATGCGTTCAAGCACCTGAAGGCTCGGCATCTTAAAGAGAAAGTCCCCGTTACCTAAAAGATTTTCAGCGCCGGTCTGATCCAAAATGATGCGGCTGTCGGAACCCGTGGCCACCTGAAACGCCGCGCGAGACGGAATATTAGTGCGCAAAAGCCCGGAGATGACGTCGGCACTGGGGCGTTGCGTGGCCAAAATCAAATGAATGCCGGCTGCACGAGCCTTTTGAGCCAGACGAATAAGCGACTCTTCCACGCCCTTTTTATCAATCATCAAAAGGTCAGCCAATTCATCAACCACCACGACAATGTAGGGCAACTCTTCAAGTTCGACCTCTTCACCGACATTCTTTGCAAGCGGATTCATAAGCGGCGTCCCCGCTTCGCGCGCTTCTTTGACCTTCGCGTTATAGCTTTCAAGGTTTCTCACCTTGATGCTATGGGCCAATTTATAGCGGCGTTCCATCTCCTTAACGCACCACTGCAAGCCGTGCTTGGCTTCATTCATTTGATCGACAACCGGACAGAGGAGATGTGGGATGTCTTCATAGTAGGCAAATTCCACCTTCTTCGGGTCAATCAGAATCAGGCGCAGTTTGGATGGTTCAAACTTATAAAGAAGGGACAAAATCATGCTGTTGACGCCAACCGATTTACCCGAGCCCGTGGTACCGGCCACGAGCAAGTGAGGCATTTTGGCCAAGTCAACAACAAACGGCTCACCCGTAATGCGTTTGCCTAAACACAAGGGTAAAAGCGCCTTGGATTTAGCAAAGTCCTGCGAGCCTAAAAGTTCTGAAATACGCACGAGTTGCCGGCGCGGATTAGGCACTTCAATGCCCATGTAAGGCGTATTGGGCACGGTATCGAGCACGCGCACTGACTGAACAGACAAAACACGAGCCAAATCAGACTCAAGACTCTTAACGCTTGAGCTTTTCACCCCTTCGGCCAATTCAATTTCGTAACGAGTAACAACAGGACCCGGGTTGGCCGCCTTCACCTTCACCGTCACACCGTAACTGGCCAACTTACTTTCAATCAAGCCGCTCATAACAGCAAGCGAAGCCTTATCAATAGAAGGCTCCGTATTGCCCGCCGGATCAAATAGACGCAGTGAAGGACGAATCGGCTGAGAAGCGTCTTCAAACAAAGTATCTTGCTGAGCCTCTAGCGCCACTTCCGACTTTTTCACTTTTGCCTGCGGATTAATCACAGGGCGGCTCACGGCTGGAAGCACGGGTTCGGGCTGCACATCAATGACATCATCGGAATTTTTCAACGCCGGAATGTCTTGCTTAAACTGCTGAGCCAATTCTTCCTGAGCGGTTTTTCTCTGCTGCTGATCAACTTTAGCCTCATGTCGATCAGTAAAGAAATGCCAAATGCGGTCTAGGCGCGTGCCGATTTTTTCGGTCACATCCAGCCATGAAAAATCGAAAAAGATGGCCGCGCCGCTCATGGCGAGCACCACCATCAAAAGCGTTAAGCCCAACGCACCGACCACCGGGACGCAAGCGGTCATGACGGATTGACCCAGAACACCACCCGCCTGTCCGGGCAAGGGCTCGGCCAAGTAATACAACCTGAGCGCCTCAAGAGACGTACTCGCGCACAACAGAATCAGTAAACCGAAAAGGTGCCAAATTTTGCCGAAAGAAAGCTTTCTGTAATGAGGACTCAGAAAACGCCAGGCACTCATCAAGGCTACAGGAAAAAGCCAGTAAGCCGACCACCCTAATGCAAACAAAGCAATATCGGACACCCAAGCTCCCAGTAGACCGATCCAATTTTTAGGAGCAACATTGGGAGCCGAGTGGGTAAAAGACGGATCTGCCTGGTTATAGGAGATCAGCATTAAAAGGTATAGAACAGAGAAAACAAGCAGGCAGACGCCTGCCACCGATCCGAGCCTGATTTTTCTGCGTTTATCCTCAACGGGAACAGGATCGTTAACAACGGCGCTCACCGTAACAGGAGCGGTTGCGGCCTTCGTACGTGAAGATTTGCGGGCTGACGGTTGCAATATGTTTTTCTTAGCTTTTTCTTTTATGAGAGCTGGTTTTTTCATCAATCTATCGTCTGAAATCAACCCTACCATTTTACGGGGTTTGTTTTCATTTTGAACGCTTCTTGACTATTGTTTTCAATTTTTCTGTGCTTTTCACAATGGCACTCGGATACAATGAACTGATCTACTGAGTAAAGAGGTTTAAAAATGTCAGAAAACATTCAACATGAAAAGCTTATTATCATCGGTTCCGGTCCCGCAGGCTACACGGCAGCCATTTACGCTGCCCGCGCCAATTTAAATCCCCTTTTAATCACCGGCATGGAGCAGGGCGGACAACTGATGACGACCTCTGAAATAGAAAACTGGCCGGCAGACGTCAACGGTGCTCAAGGACCCGATCTCATGCAACGCTTCATGGATCACGCCGAACGTTTCGGCACGCGAATTGAATTTGATGTCATCACGGCCGCGCATTTAAAGGAAAAGCCTATTCGCTTGGAAGCCGATTCCGGTAAGACTTTCACGTGCGATGCACTCATCATCGCCACAGGCGCCAGTGCCAAATACCTTGGTTTGGAATCGGAAACCCGTTACAAAGGACGCGGCGTTTCGGCTTGTGCCACTTGCGACGGATTTTTCTATCGTAAGAAACCCGTTGCCGTGGTGGGCGGCGGCAATGCCGCTCTTGAAGAAGCGCTTTATCTGTCCAATATCGCAAGCATCGTGCACCTCGTTCACCGCCGCGACACTTTCAAGGCCGAGCCTATTATGGTCACAAAACTGATGCACGCAGTCGAAGAAGGTAAGATCGTGCTGCATCTGTTTGCCGAAGTCAAAGAAGTGCTCGGTGACGACCAGGGCGTCACCGGAGTTCTTTTAAAGAGCACCAACGGAAAGCCCGACGAAACCATCACCGTGGATGGTCTTTTTATCGCCATCGGCCACTCGCCCAACACGAAAATTTTTGCCGATGAATTGACTCTTGAAGGTGGCTATATTGTTACCCAAGGAACCGGTCATCACGCCGCCACAGCCACCAACATTGAAGGCGTATTTGCCGCAGGTGACTGCCAAGATCCTGTTTATCGTCAAGCAGTAACCAGTGCCGCCACCGGCTGCATGGCCGCCTTGGACGCACAACGCTACTTGGAAAGCCTGGAGTAAAAACCATGCGGGCAAAAGGTTTTGAAGCTTTAAAAGGCATTAAAACAAAACTTTCGGAAGAATCGATCATCCGAGAAAAAGAAGCCGCCGCTCGACTTCAAAGGCGTGAAAAGGAAGATGATGATCGCGCACTCTTTGCCGCTGAAATGAAGCGCATTGGCGTTACACCGACCGAACGGGATGCCTCCGAAATCGATCTTTTTGAAAAGGAAATGCAGCGCTTAGGCGTCACCAAGCTGGAAAACAAAAATGTGCGGGCGATGCCGACAAAAAAGCCTCCCCGCCCTAAGGTTCAACAAACCCCTTTGAAATTGCGAGCCGAAGTGGGTCTTTCGGACAGCTATGATGGAGCCAGTGCTGACGATTGGGGAGACCGTGAGTACATTGCCGTGGGTTGCGGCATCGATCTTGCGCAAAAATTGTCTCGAGGACTTTGGCCCGTTGGTGCGCACCTTGATTTGCACGGCTACCGCACCGAAGAAGCCAGACGTGCCCTTGTGGACTTTATCCTTCAGGCCCGCGAAGCTCATATCCGCTGTGTTCGCATTGTCACAGGCAAAGGCATCAACAGCGGGGAAGAAGGGCCGGTTCTCAAAGGTCTTGTCAGACGCTGGCTTCGTCAAATGCGAGAGGTTCAGGCATTTGTTCAAGCTCCGATTGAGGAAGGCGGATCCGGTGCACTGCGTGTTTTGATTGCTAAAAAGTTTTAGGAGTTCGCGATGGATATTCTTGAATTAATGCGCACTCGCTACACCACTAAACACTACGATCCGAATCGCCGAGTAAGCGATCAGGACATGGATACGCTTCTGGAAGTACTGCGACTCTCACCCTCTTCGACAAATATTCAACCGTGGAAGTTCTACGTCATCGACACGCCCAAGATGAAAGAAAGAATCATGCCGGCAGTCAAGGACTTCAACATAGAACGCATGCAAGCCCCTCAGCTGATTATCTTCACAGTTCCAACTTGCTTTAGCGAAGAATTTTTCGAGGAACTCTACCGCCAAGAAGAGGCTGATGGTCGTTATAAAGGATGGAAAAGTCCTGAACGGCCGGACGTGATCCGCCTGACTTACTCGCACAAATTCGATAATGATCCTGAAGGACTCTTTCGGTATGCCAGCAACCAAGCCTTTATCGCTTTAGGATGCGTGACCGTAGCGGCTGCAGCGATTGGTGTTGACTCAACGATATTGGGCGGGTTTGATTTTGATAAGCTCGATGAGATCCTCGGCTTTAAAGCTAAAAATGAACGCTCCGTTGTCGGCATTGCCCTGGGTTACCGTGCAGAAAACGACTCTAATGCCAGTCGGCCCAAATCTCGCCTTCCGAGAAAACGTGTGATCGAATTTTTGCGCTAGATAATTCATAGAGTCGGGTGACCGGACATCCGACTCTATTTTGAGACATCAAAATGGAAACGAACTTTTCAGTTTTCGTTCATCTCCAAGATTGTTGGGTTTGCATTCTACCCAATCGATGTTGAGCTACGTTGCCTTTAATAAAGGAAAAGCGCACTAACCGTAGCATTGGGTTTTGCATTTTCAAACGCTTAAATCACCTTCTGACTCCATAGGCAACGCTGCGCAATCTCTGCCTGAGTTAGAGTATCCAATCTACTTGGCAATAGGCTCAAAATTCTCCGAGTCACCGTTCCACACGTTTAATGACCCTTTGAGCATATCGTAATATAGAGCGTGCAAGGTTAACATGCCCGCTTGAACCGCTTCCTCCACCCAGTGGTACGAGAGCAAATTTTCTATTGATAACAAAACCGTGGCTTCTTCACACAGGCGCGCCTTTTCTGCCTTAGACTCATCCGGATTTTCTTCTTCGATTTCATGGACTGCAGGACAGGCCAAAGAGACCCAACGATTGATATATCGCTCGTCTTTTAAAGTATGCGGATTAAAAAGTCCGGCAATGCCTCCACAATTTGAGTGCCCCATGACAACGATGTTTTCCACGTTAAGATGTTTGACGCCATACTCCACCGCGGCCATGACCGCGTCATACTCACCGGCTTTTTCAGCAGGCGGCACAATCGCCGCCACGCTTCTGACAACAAACAAGTCTCCGGGCTTGCATCCCAAAACGATGGCCGGATCCGTTCTGGAGTCGCAGCAGGCAATCACCATTGTCTTGGGACTTTGCGAATGAGCCAATGCCTCAAAGAATTCTTTTTCTTTGAGAAAATAGTTGGCTCGAAAATGGTGAAAGCCTCCTATTAAATCGTGAAAATTTTGCATATCAGACTACTTTCTGAAAGCCATTTCCTGACGAGTCTTTGCGGACAATTCGTGTACACGAAGAGCCCAGAAGGCCATATTGTCCAGCATCTCCTGAGGATAGGTCCAAGAAAACTCTCCGTTATCTCCCATGTAGTGATGCATGATGGCATCCATGGCCTTAACGCGATCATCGCCCGTTAAACGTTCCATCACACCACGACCCACCACAGAAAAATAGTTCTGACCGGAACGGCATGCGGGGTTATCTTCGATGATGGTTGCTGCCGGTTCGGCCACGCAGAAACTGACATGAGGGTTTTTGTTATAAAGCTCAATCTTGTGGCCTTCAGCCGCGCCATGGAAGTAAAAAATCAAGCCGTCATTGTTGACTTCGTAGCCATAGCTTAACGGAACAATGTACGGGAAAGGCTCATCGTGAATAGCCAATGTCACCATCTTGCAGCGATGCAAGAACGCTTTGATGATGGTGGGATCATCCACCGCCCGATCTTGGCGGCGCATTTCCGTATGAATTGTTGTGGTAATCGACATTTTTAAGTCCCTTTTTGATCATTCGACAGTTTTGTCATTTTAGTCTATTGGCGCAAACCGACTGACTTAGACGTATACACAATCGGTCAATTTTGTCAGGTTTCCGTCGGCGCTCCTGCCCCCAACACCCGGCTCTTTAATTCAGCCAGCTTGTCACGTACAGCGGCCGCCTTTTCAAAATCAAGATTCTTAGCGTACTCGAACATTTCTTTTTCGAGTTTCTTAATTCGGGCTGAGAGTTCTTTTTCAGTCATCGAACCCACATTTTCCGCGATATCTTCCCGACTGGGTGCATCAGGCCTGTAAACACCGTCAATAATGTCTCGAACTTCTTTTTTAACACTCTTAGGCGTAATGCCATGCGCTTCGTTATAAGCTTTCTGTTTAGCGCGGCGGCGCTCCGTTTCTCCGATTGCCCGCTTCATCGAATCGGTCATCTTATCGGCGTACAAAATAGCGGTACCCGCCACATTTCTGGCCGCGCGGCCAATCGTTTGGATCAATGAACGCTCACTTCGCAAAAAGCCTTCTTTATCAGCATCCAAAATAGCCACGAGCGATACTTCCGGAATATCCAACCCTTCACGCAAAAGGTTGATGCCAACCAACACATCAAAAACACCCGCGCGAAGATCGCGAATGATCTCGACACGCTCAACCGTATCGATGTCGGAATGCAAATAGCGAACTTTGACACCGTTGTCACTTAAAAAGTCCGTCAAATCTTCAGCCATCCGTTTTGTGAGCGTTGTCACTAAAACCCGTTCGCCCTTTTTCACCCGCTCATTGATTTCCGAGAGCACATCGTCAACTTGAGTGCTGGCCGGCCTTACGATCACCTCCGGATCAACCAACCCTGTCGGTCTGACCACTTGCTCGACTACTTGAGAGGAATGCTCAAGCTCATAGTCCGCAGGCGTTGCCGAAACAAAGATGCTGCGTCGCATCTTGCGTTCAAATTCATCAAAGCGCAACGGTCGGTTATCCAACGCAGAAGGCAATCTGAATCCATAGAGCACAAGCGTTTCTTTTCTGGAACGGTCTCCTCTGTACATACCGCCTAACTGACCGATCATCACATGGGATTCATCGAAAAACATCAGACAGTCCGAAGGCAGGTAATCAATTAAGCACGGGGGCGCAACACCCGGGGCCAAGCCCGTCAGATGGCGCGAATAATTTTCAATTCCCTTGCAAAAGCCCACCTGATCGAGCATTTCCAAGTCAAAAAGCGTGCGTTGCTCAAGACGCTGTGCTTCAACAAGTTTGCCCTCATCCAAGAAAAATTTCTTTCGCTCCCGCAATTCTTCTTTGATGGTTTCTATCGCCCGAAGAATTTCATCACGAGGAGTGACGTAGTGGCTTGCCGGATAAATCACAAAACGTGTGACTTTTTGAACAATTTTTCCGGTAAGCGGATCAAAGAGCGCGATGGATTCCAATTCATCATCAAAAAGCTCAAATCGAACCGCCATCTCGGCGTGTTCGGCCGGGAAAACATCAATAGTGTCTCCCCGGACGCGGAAGGTGCCGCGAGCGAAATCCATTTCACTGCGCTTGTACTGCATGCGAACGAGCTGGGAAATAAAATCCGAACGGCTTTTGACATCGCCTGTTCGCATAATCAAACGCATCTGTGTGTAACTTTCCGGCTTACCGATACCGTAGATTGCCGACACAGTGGCCACAATAATGGTGTCACGGCGCTCAAGAATGCTTTTGGTGGCAGCCAAGCGCATCTGCTCGATGTGCTCATTGATTGCCGAATCTTTTTCTATGAAAAGGTCTCGACTGGGCACATAGGCTTCCGGCTGATAGTAGTCGTAATACGAAACGAAGTATTCCACCGCGTTATTGGGAAAAAATTCCCGCATTTCCGAATACAGCTGCGCGGCCAGCGTTTTATTCGGAGCCATGATCAAGGCCGGCACGCCCTGACGGGCGATGACGTTAGCCATCGTAAATGTTTTACCCGACCCGGTTACCCCCAACAGTGTTTGAAACGCCAAACCGCTCTCGAGCCCCTCGTTTAATTCTTCAATGGCCTGAGGCTGATCACCGGAGGGCTCATAGGGAGCATGCAGTTCAAATGGCGAATGGGGAAATGTTTTAACGATATCGCTCACAAACTTTCTCGAGATAGTCTTAACCCGTCAATAATAATGCTGAAAAAGAAAATTTCCCGTTACAATCCGTCTATTATCTTTAGGAATAACTTGATCATGGCTCAATACCGAGACAACCGCGACGATTTTGAAGACGAAGAAGACGGCTATGACCGTCCGAGTAAATCTCAAATTAAACGAGAATTACAAGCCCTGCAGGATTTGGGCAAAGAAATGACCAAGCTCGGCGCGGACACTTTAAACCGCATTCCGCTTCCCGACGATGTGCGCGAAGCGATCGATGAATACGCCAAAATGAAGTCCTTCGGGGCTCAGCGCAGACAGCTGCAGCTAATCGGCAAACGCATGAATGGGTTGGATCCTGAAAAAGTTCGGGCCGCTATTGATATGGCCACGGGTGAGAGCCGTGCCGCTGTGGCCGCGCACCACAGAGCCGAGCGTCTGCGCGATAAGCTTATTGCTGACGATGCCGCCCTCACGGACTTTATCAAAGATTTTCCGGACGTCAATGTTCAAAGTTTGCGTCAACTCATTCGTTCGGCACGCAAAGAAGCCCAAATGGGTAAACCCCCAAAGAGCGCCCGTGAACTTTACCGACTCATCCATCCGATGGTCAGCCCTGAAGTAACGCTTGAAAAAGAAGACAATCAGGAAAACGAATAAGGAGTGGCATCGTGCGAATTGTGAGCTTTTTTAAAAAACCTCTCCCTGATAGCCTATTAAATGGGCTCAAAGATATCGCAGAGATTCAGTACTGGCAGGACTTAAGTGAGAAAGAACGCTCTGAACTCGATGATGTCGAAATCGTCATCAGTAATCCTCCGGTATCGATGCAGCAAGAGCTTCTATCATCTTTTCCTAATCTCAAAATGATCGCCAGCCTTGGTGTGGGCTTTGATAAATTTGACCTTGAGGAAATGAAGCGACGCAAAATTGTTCTGACCAATGCACCGACTGCAACAAGCGATGATGTGGCCGATTTTGCCTGGGCGCTTCTTACAGCGCTTGCCCGCCAAACCCCTCAGGCGGTCACTCATGCCAGAGAAAAACTTTTGACTTTCTCGGGCTTTCCCCTCACCACTCGCATCAGTGGTAAACGCTTGGGAGTCGCAGGTCTTGGTCATATCGGCCGGGAAATCGCTCGCCGCGGCGAAGGTTTTAAGATGCAGATCGGCTACACAAATTTAAGTGCCTGCGATGTGCCGTATCAACGCTTTGAAAATCTCAAAGAATTGGCTGCATGGTCTGACTTTCTGGTCCTAGCCATGCCGGGGGGTGCCTCGACACACCATATTGCCAACCGCGAAGTGCTCGAAGCCCTGGGGCCCCAAGGTTTCCTCATCAATATCGGAAGAGGAGAGTTGGTGGATACCGACCAGTTAATTGAGGCATTGGAGAAGAAAAACATCGCCGGTGCCGCGCTTGACGTTTTTGAGGGCGAACCCACCATTGATCAACGTTTAGCTCAATTCGATAATCTTCTTATCACGCCGCACATCGCAAGCGGCACCTTTGAAGCTCGAGAGAGTACCGGGCTGCAAGCGCTTGAAAATATTCAGACATTCCTTGCCACCGGCACCGCTCCCAATCGAGTGATTTAAAGAACTCTTCCATAGCGCAAGACCTATCGGTCTTGCGCCTTTTCTTTGGCGATATTGTCTTTCATAAACGCAAGTCCCGCCATCACCTGGCGAACAATGAGATTATTCATCCGACTGCGTTCGTGAACAAATCCCGGCACCACAATGTTTCTTAATTCGGGCGCAACCAACATATGAATCAGCACCGCTGACATGGCCGTCATAAAAGCGGCTCCGACTCTCGGATCCCGATAGTCATCGACTCCCAGGTAATCAGCAAAAAACTGCTGAAGCGCCTTAATACGCATCACGCCGACTTTTCTAGCTAAACTCAGAATATTTTCCGAGGGCGTTCCGGTTACTTCGCGAGCCCAAACGCGCATGGGCCAGCTGCGTTTATCATCCACGCGTTCCAGATGGTGGGTGAAAAAGTACTGCAGGGCTTCCTGGGCCGTTTCGTACTGAACCATCTCAATTTCCAACTCTTGACTGAAAATCGTATCAGGAATTCTTGATAAAACCGCTTCATACAGTTCATCGCGTCCGCCAAACCAATAGTTAACACTCGCGCAATTGACGCCAGCCATGTCGCAGACGTCCTTAGCCGCCACATTGGCCCAGCCTCGCTCTGCTGCCAAAGTGCCCGCAGCCTCAATGAGCGCTTCACGTGTTTTTTCGCCGTCACCGCGAATTCTTGCTGTTTGTTTTCTCATAGTCGTTTCTTAAAAAAGTAATAAGCTGCAGGCAAAGTCAGCGCGGCCATCACAACGACCGGCCACATTGACACAAGCACCGCAGACAATGGCGCTCCCGCGAGATAAATTCGCCTGACGGCAGACAATGTAAAGCGCAGCGGATCGGCGTAAGTGAGAAGCTGAATCCATTGCGGCATATTGGCCACCGGAGCGAACAAGCCCGATAAAAGCACCATCGGCACCAAAAAGACAAAAACAATCAATAACCCCTGCTGCATCGTTTGGCTGTAGGCAGAAACCGCCAAACCCAATCCGACGACCGAGAGGATGAATAACAAAAGAACAAAATACATGGCTAGCACACTGCCGCCCATGGGAATCTCAAACCAAAATAGATCCACCAAAAAGATCAGCGTACTTTGAAAAAGCCCGATTAATATGGGAACAATGGATTTGGCGGCAAGCAGTTCAGCCGTTGTGTAAGGCGAAACCAATAGCTGCTCAAACGTCCCCTGCTCTCTTTCCCGCGCCACCGACAGAGCTGACAACACAACCACTTGCAACATAGAGAGCATGACAATCAAGCCCGGCATGATGAACCATTGAGTGATGACATTGGGATTAAATAAAAATCGCGTTTTTATCAGTTCGGGCACACCCGTGAGCGTGGCGTTCATCGTCTGAGCGATCTGCGTCAAATAACCGGCGGCCAATTGAGCGGTCGTTGAATTGCGCCCATCGATGACGACCTGAACTTGCGCGCTTTTGCCTTCTTTGAGATGCTGAGCAAATTGCGGCTCAATCACCACGGTTAAAAGAGCCTCGCCTTCATCCATGAGCGCTTTGATTTGAGAGACACTCTGGACAGTGGCCACACGTTCGAAAATTTTGTTGTTATCTACTGCACGAACAAACTGAGAGGAAGCCTCGGAGCCCGACAAATCACACAGCGCGTACGGAATGTGATTCAAATTGAAACTAGCAATGTAGCCAAACAAAATGATGTACAAAAGCAAGGGACCGACCAAAATCATTCGGCTCGTCTTCTCTTTTAGTGTCGCCAAAAGCTCTTTTCGAACCAGTGCCCGAAAACGTATCATCCGCTTACTCATACCCGCACCCTCTTTTGACAAAAATGACGTGCAAGCAACACGAGCACCGCGGCAAAAGCGGTGAGCACTAAAAGATTTTTAACCACCAGTGCGTGCATGCCTCCCGTAAGAAAACCTACTTTCAAAAGTTCCAGAAAATAAACCGGAGGCATGGCGTAAGCGATGACATTGGCCCAATCCGGAGCACTTCTTAAATCAAAGATAAAACCCGACAAAATCACAGCCGGCAAAAAACTTGCCAAGAGCGCAATTTGTGAAGACAAAAACTGCGAGCGTGTTGCTCCCGATATCACCAATCCGATGCAAAGACTCACCAAAAGATAAATCGCAGACGAAAGAGTAATCAGTCCCAAACCACCTCGAATCGGAATATGGTAGACAAAGACTGCGGCCAACATACAAAGCGCCCAGCCGAAAGCCCCTAAAACAAAATAGGGAATAATTTTCGACAGCAACAATGCCCAGGGCGAAATCGGCGTGGCAAGCAAGGCTTCCATTGTTCCCCGCTCCCACTCTCGAGCAATCACCAAGCCGGTTAACATCGTTCCGATCATGGTCAAAATGATGACTATGAGACCGGGCACTAAATACCAGTGGCTTTCGGCCGATTCGTTAAACCAGATACGAGGAATGACCGTGATACCGGAAGGCTCTGTCGCTGCGGAGCCCGCCGTCTGAACAGTGAACATCACCGCATTGGCAATCATGGTGGCGCGCGGCGCATCAATACCGTCAATCAACAACTGCGTTTCATGGGCTACGGGACGCTTTTCAAAAACAATAACAGCCTCCACGTCAAAGCGATCCAAAGCTTCGAGCGCCTCTTTGCGGGTAGGAACCACCGTGACATCAAATGAATCATTATTGACCAGAGCCTGCGTGTAGAGCGTTGTCTGAGAACTGTTTTGATCGCTGACCACAGCCAAACGAATATCCTTCACATCAAAAGAGATACCGTAACCAAATAAAATCAGCAAAATGAGCGGTAAGACGACGCCAACCAAAATAGCGCTTTTATCCCGAATAATTTGGCGACTCTCTTTTAAGCTTAAGGCGTAAACATGACGCCAGAAATCCATCCTTTGCGTCATGATTGACTCCTTTGAGCACGAAACTCTTTGACAACCCTGATAAACGCCTCGTCCATACTCAGACTTTGCCCGCGCACCTCGGCAGGAGAGCCCATAATAAGCGGCAATCCGCCATCTTGGATAAGAAGCCTGTCACAGTAAAGAGCCTCCTCCATAAAATGGGTCGTCACGATAATGGTTGTGCCTGTTTGGCTCAGAGCTGTCATCCAGCGCCAAAATTGTCTGCGAGTCGGCACATCCGCTCCGCTTGTCGGCTCGTCTAAAAATAAAAGTTTAGGATTGTGAATCAACGCGACAGCCATGGCCAAGCGCTGCTTGATGCCGCCTGGCAAGCTTTTTGCCTGCGCAGCTGAAAATGACATCAATTCAAATTCATTCAACAAAAAGTCTATCCGCTGCGCTTTCTCCTGCCCGGCTAAACCATAGGCGCTCGCAAAAAAGTCCAGATTTTCGCTCACACTCAAGTCACCGTAAAGCGCAAATTTCTGAGACATGTAACCGAGCTGCTCTCGGGCCTCTTCGCGGCTATCTAAAACATTGACGCCCGCCACCTCAAGCTCTCCGGAGGTCACCTTTAAAAGACCGCACAGCATCTTAAAAGTGGTCGTTTTACCGGCGCCATTGGGTCCCAACAATCCAAATATTTCACCGGCTTTGACATCAAAAGATGTTCGATCAACCGCGGTAAAAGAGCCAAAACGCCTGACCAGATCTTTGGCGATAACAACAGATTCGTTTGAAGTGTTCGGAAGTTGCGCAGAACTTTGTGCAATGACTGAATACGGATGACGGGGCACTGTTTTGGCGCGGTTGACTAAATAGCCCTCTTCCAAACCTCCTGCCACAGGCTCAAATTGGAGTCCATATTTTTCTTGGAGGGACTCTCTGTCTGCATAGTCACGAAGCAGCACCCGCACATAACCCGATCGGGGCACCGCGTCCAAAATATAGTCCGTATCGTCAAGCAATTGTGCCTGCAGATCCCTTACTCTTGTGCCAGAAGGCACTTTGACATTAAAGGCTAAACCGGTTGCGAGAGCAGCAATGGCTTGAGGACTGTCATGCAGAATAATTTCACCGTTTTCAAGAATCAGCACATCATCGCAAAGCGCGGCTTCGTCCATATAGGTCGTCGCCACGACAACGGTCATCGCCTCAGTGTGAACATTTTTCTTCAAAATTGACCAAAGCTCACGTCTGGATAACGGATCCACGCCTACGCTCGGTTCATCCAAAAGGAGAATTTTCGGATGGTTTAAGAGTGCACAGGCTAAACCTAACTTTTGCTTCATTCCTCCGGATAATTTACCGGCAGGCCTAGCGGTAAAGTCTGTCAGTCCCGTTATGGACAAAAGTTCAGTGAATCGTTTTTTTCTTTCCCCCTCACTTAAGCCAAATAGGTCAGCGTAAAGCGTGAGATTTTCTTTAACGCTTAAATCAGTATAAAGACCGAACTGCTGGGGCATGTAGCCGCATAACGTTTGCAGGCGCGACAACTCTTTTGAATAAAGCTTCTCGCCAAATAGTTTGACAGCCCCCTCTTGGGGTTTCAGTAAGCCAGCCATCACACGCATCAACGTCGTTTTACCGGCCCCATCGGCACCGACCACTGCAATCAATTGTCCTTTTTTCAAATCCGCCGTAATGGATTTCAAAAGAGGCGAAGTCACACCCTTTTCAAAGCGTGACACTGACTCCAAAGTGATGGCTGAAAGTTCTGACATGATGACTTACTTCAACAGTCGAGCTGTCACAGGCATCCCTAAACGAAGCAATCCTTGGGGATCGTCTACCGTTAAACGCACCTCATAAACCAAATTGGTGCGAATGGCCTCTGTCTGAACAGTCTTAGGGGTAAATTCAGCCACTGAAGAAATAAAGCCGACCGTAGCATCAAAGGTTTTATCAGGGAAACTGTCAACACTGACGGCAACCTTTTGCCCCATTGTGATACGGCCTAAATTGGGTTCATCTATGTAAACCCGCGCCCAAAGCGGATTCATTAACGCCATTTCATAAATGGGGGTGCTTGCACCGACCATATCGCCTGGCTCTTTAAGACGAGATCGAATCACGCCGTCTGCGGGCGCATAAAGCAGGCAGTTATTCAGAGCCCGCTCAGCATCAGCAAGCTGCGTTTGCGTTTGTTTAAGCGTTGCACGCGCAACTTCAATTTCTTCGGCACGCGTACCTGCTAAGAGCATTTCCAGGGTCCGTTTTGCTTCATCCCTTGCTGCCCTGTCGGCACTGGCTTTGTAGCATGCCTGATCACGAGCCAGAGCGCTGGAAGCCTTCCCCATATCCTTGTGCCGCTTACAGGTCCGCTCAGAGAGCACCAAATTTGCTTCCGTTGCCTTAAGCCGCGCTCGAGCGACATCAATTTCTTCGGCTCGAGGCCCTGCCAGTAAAAGCGCGAGCTGCGCCTGCGCCACTCCCACTTGCGAAGCGGCCTGATCGCGAGCAATTTTGTATCGGCTGTCATCGAGCTTGGCGATCACTTCACCCGCTTTTACCGAGCCACCTTCTTCAAATAAAACCGTCTGCAATCGACCGGACTCTTCAAAAGCCAAATCGACTGTGCGCATATCAATGCTACCGTAGAGTTTCAGTTGAGCCTGGGGCTGACTCCAGTGCCAATAACCGACACCACCGACTGCAGCGGCGGCTAAAAGAGCCACAATGGCCACTTTTTTCTGAGATAGGGAAGGAAAAGGCATAGGAAACTTTTCAATTTTAAATTTAAATTTCAATTTAAATTATAATAAATCAAAAATTTTCTTTCAGTAAAATCCTGTCTTACTTCTGTACCATCAATGAGTTAATGAAAATAATGAAACTATGAAATAAAGACAACCGGAAGCAGAGAAACTAATATCTGTTTGAATAACTAACTTAGATAAAGCATTTAGTAGATTTTCGGCTTAAGAATCTATCTACATAAAAATAGACTCCCGCTAAACATGTGAGTTCGGCGGGAGCAAAAATCAGTAAATTGAAGATATTTTAGAAGCTATAGCGAACACCGACATTAGCACGCCAATCCGTTTCCAAGTCTGCTCCTTGTGTGCGTTCAACATCAGCATAAATGTATGTCTTTTCATTAACGTTAAAGTTAGCACCTAGGCCAAATTCAAACCATGTGTCTTTACCGTCAATTGAAGCCACATTAGAAGCTATGCCGTTTCGGGCAGAAATTTCAGCATCACCAAGGAATTCATGAACAACAGAAGCTCGAATGTATGCATCCCCCATCGCTTGCGGACATTTCATACCAGCAGAGAATCCAAGACGACCTACTAAGCTGTCTGAAGAGTCCAATTCATACGTTGCATTGCTTAATTTGAAGGATTCTGAATCAACGTATGTGTAAGTTGCCTCTGCTTGGGGTTCTAAATAGAACATATTGTTCACATCAAAACGCCAACCGAATTCACCAGACAAGCTCAAGGCAAGGTTATCCATTTTACCTTTGATGTTGGAATTGACCTTCAAATCAGAGTCAACTGTTGCTAAACGACCAATCACGTCAACAAACAAACCATTATCAGCCATCCAGGTACCGTAGGCAGCCAAACTGTAAGCTTCTAAATCAGAATCTCCTCGACCAAATTCCGCATCTCCATTGGTATAGCTGAAAGCTACACCAAAACGAGCCGAATCTGGTGTCGGAACAGTATCAATACCGATTTGGACAGTGTTAAACTTCACATCAAAGTCATCATCTCCACTCAACTTACCCCCATCATAACGAGCCCATACACCATGTGTGTTTTCGATCGAACGTAAATCACCTAAACGTTTACGAACATCGTTAGTAAGAATACGAGTAATTTGAATCGGTGTAGTAACAGCTAAATCCAATGCGTTTTGCATTAATGAATTTTTATGGTATTGGACACCGTTTTCTGTAACAGTAGCTGCATCATTTACTAAACCAGCTTCAATAGAAAAAGCTTGGCCATCTTTTTCAGTCAACCCCTCGATGTCTTGCATCCAAGCTACAGCAGCTTCCACATTTTGGAAAGAGTCGTTAAAGGAATCCGTACCAACAATCGACACATTTTTACCTGCTTTATCACCCAACGTATCGATGGCTGCAATCGAAACATTCTGACTGTCAATAGTGATTGATTTCTTTGTTTCGTTTGCAATAAATGAAGCTGTGTCACCTACTACCAAATCTCCAGCAACAACCGTTCCAACCTCGGCACCATCGCGCAAAATAATCGAAGCATCTTGTGTGACGGGTGCAGAAGCCGTTTCCGAACCACTAACAAGTGCTCCACCAACAATAACATTCCCATTAACCTTTCCGCTAACATCGACTGTTGCCTTCGATACTGTCGAGGAATCCGTACCTGCGTTGTTACCACTAATAACGGAACCAGCGATAATAGAACCATCTACTGTTGAACTCTTTGCAATGTTGATGCTAATGGTACCTGCCGAAGCAATTCGTTCGTGCTTATAATCATTTCCGTTGTAAAAAGAGGAGACATTACCACCAACGATTGCAGCGTCAAATGCAGTATTTAAAATAGAAACGCTACTTCCTTCAGTGGCATTTGCCAACTTGCCGACAGTACCACCATTAACATTGATACTAATATCTTTGACAGTACCTTCAACCTTTAAACCTTCGGTCGCGCTAAGAGAATTAATCAAATTTCCGCCAACAATACCAGCCACATTGCCACTATTCATATTGATGGTTACATTACCAACACTTGAAGAGGCATGTCCACCATTAACATTGGCTCTGATTTTCGCTCCACCAACGACTGCCTCAGAGACAGTCGCGCCATTGACATTAAGCGAGACATTCCCTGTTACAGTACGATATTCTCCAGAATAATTTTCCGATCCACTCATGGCATTGCCACCAGCAAACACTGTACCGTTAATCGTTCCGCTGTCTAAATTGATTGTTACGTTGCCGCTGTTACGGATTACATCAGAACCAGCCTGTTCCCCATTGGCAGACTGAGCCCAGCCACCACCAAAAACATCAACTTCCCAGTTTTGATTGTCTCCAACATCAATGGTCATCGTCGAATCGGGTACTAAATCCGAAGATTTACCACTCCCCAGATACAAATCCCCATCAGCTTTTTCTTGGATATTCGAAAAACTTGCTTGATCAATTAAATAAATACCATCCTTGTAGACGCCATCTGTAGCCTGATTATCTGACAAACTATGCCATGCCGCCAGAGCGTTTGAAGAAAGAGACAGTAAAATCGCCGTTGCCAAAAGAGTTTTCTTCATAAATTTATAACTCCAAAATTGTGGTCATAGATATACGGCCTATTCTGCCCCCCCCCTAAAAAAAGGTATTGAGTAAGGTCAAAGATGATGAGATTAAAGTTGATATTTTCTATGTTGAAAAAACGACAATAAGAAAAATTTTTCTGTCTAATTGAAAAATAAATAAAGGAGGTGTTCACTTAATCCCAAATTTGATCTGGGATTAAGTGAACACCTCCTAATTAAGATCCCATTATTTCTCGTCATGCCCTACCAATCTGTAGAAAGCATTTCGAAAAGTTAGGAACTTTTGTGCAGAGTAGTTAGTAGTTACTGAGCATCTTGAGCCGGTTGTTGTTCAGCCGCAGGAGCTTCTTCAGGCTTTTTCTCTTCTTCTTTCTTTTCTTCCAAGAGAGCCTTCATTGACAAGCGGACACGACCCTTTTCATCGGCCTCGATCACCTTCACGCGAACCACTTGACCTTCCTTCAAGTAGTCGGAGACAGCGTTAACGCGTTGGTTGGCGATTTGGCTGATGTGCAACAAACCGTCTTTGCCCGGCAACAGTTGAACGATGGCACCGAAATCCAACAAGCGCGTGACCGTGCCTTCGTAGATTTGACCCTTTTCGATTTCAGCCGTGATTTCAAGAATCTTCTTCTGAGCGGCAAGACCGGCTTGCGGATCCACAGAAGCAATCGTCACACTGCCATCATCCTCAATATTGATCGTGGCACCGGTTTCTTCAGTGATACCGCGAATCACAGCACCACCCTTACCGATCACGTCACGGATCTTTTCAGGATTGATCTTCATCGTGATCATGCGAGGAGCAAAGCGGGACAATTCCTTGGCACCGCCCGCGGCCTGCGTGCGCATTTCATTCAAAATGTGCTGACGGCCTTCGTGGGCTTGAGCCAAAGCCACCTGCATGATTTCTTTATTGATGCCTTCAATCTTGATATCCATTTGAAGGGCGGTGACACCGTTTTCAGTACCGGCCACCTTGAAGTCCATATCACCCAAGTGGTCTTCATCGCCCAAAATGTCGGTCAAGACGGCAAACTTGTTACCTTCCTTGATTAAGCCCATGGCAACACCGGCCACGTAATCTTTCAGGGGCACGCCGGCATCCATCAAGGACAAGCATCCACCGCAAACGCTGGCCATGGAAGAAGAACCATTGGACTCACAGATTTCGGAAACCACGCGGATTGTGTATTGGAAATCTTCTTCAGAGGGCAACACAGCGGTCAATGCGCGCTTAGCCAAACGGCCGTGACCGATTTCGCGGCGCTTGGGGCTGCCGACACGACCGGTTTCACCCGTGGCAAACGGGGGCATGTTGTAGTGAAGCATGAAACGTTCATGCGTTTCACCCAAAAGACCGTCAACGATTTGTTCATCCTGCTTGGTACCCAACGTGGTGATAACCAATGCTTGGGTTTCACCGCGGGTGAACAAGGCAGAACCGTGCGTGCGGGGCAATACACCTTGGCGGATTTCGATCGGGCGGACAGTCTTGGTGTCACGGCCGTCGATACGCGGTTCGCCATTCAAAATGTTGGAGCGAACGAGCTTGGCTTCCATTTCAAAGAGGATGCCGGCCACTTGGTTGGGATCAACTTCGTTGTCGCCAGAGAAGCGTTCATCCTTGGCCAATTCTTCATCGACCATGGCGTAGATTTCACGCAATTTTTCCGTACGGGCTTGCTTGCTGCGGATGCCATAGGCCACCTTCAATTCTTCGGTTGCCAATTCAGCGATGCGAGCGATCAAGGCTTCGTTCTTCGGAGCGGGCTGCCAATCCCAAGCGGGTTTGCCTGCTTCTTCAACCAATTCGTTAATCGCGTTGATGGCCACTTGTTGCTGTTCATGACCAAACATCACGGCGTTGAGCATCACGTCTTCAGGCAAGCAATCGGCTTCGGATTCAACCATGAGCACTGCGCGTTCCGTGCCGCTCACGACCAAATCCAAACGGCTGTCTTTCATCTGAGACAACTTCGGGTTGCAGACGAATTCACCGTTGATGTAACCCACGCGGCAAGCGCCGATCGGGCCGTTAAACGGGATACCGGAGATGGACAAAGCAGCCGAAGCACCCAACATGGAAGGAATATCCGGATCCACTTCCGGATCCACGGACAACACGTGAATAATCACTTGAACTTCATTGAAGAAGCCTTCCGGGAAAAGCGGACGGATCGGACGGTCGATCAAACGGCTCGTCAACGTTTCCTTTTCGCTCGGACGACCTTCACGCTTGAAAAAGCCGCCGGGGATCTTGCCGGCTGCGTAGGTCTTTTCAATGTAGTCGACCGTCAACGGGAAAAAGTCTTGACCGGGCTTGGTTTCTTTCTTAGCCACAACCGTAGCCAAAACCACCGTATCGTCCATTTGGCAAATCACAGCACCGGAAGCCTGACGGGCAATTTCACCGGTGGTGAAAGTGACGTCGTGGTCACCGAAGCGGAAAGACTTGCTCACTTTATTAAACATCGTCATTTCGTTTCTTCCTTAGAAAAGGGAAAAAGACGTGTTTTCGATACGCTGCGGTGTGAACGCTCTGACTTAAAAACCCTCACATCGCAACGCACAAACCGAAAACAAAAACCTCGTCTTTTCCCAAAACCTTCAAAACTTACCAAAAGCGACCTGTCAATGCAGGTCGCTTTTGAGAAAGCCGTCTCGAATTACTTACGCAAGTTCAAATCCGTGATCAACTTGCGGTAAGCGTCCAAATCGGTGCGCTTGAGGTAGTCCAACATCTTACGGCGACGGGACACCATCTTCAACAAACCGCGGCGGGAGTGATGGTCCTTGGCGTGTTCCTTGAAGTGCGGGGTCAATTCGTTAATGCGGGCCGTCAACAAAGCCACTTGAACTTCGGGAGAACCCGTGTCACCTTCCTTGCGTTGGAACTTGGCAACGATTTCAGACTTTTTGATATCTTGAACAGACATTTTCTAACCTTTAAAAAAATTAAACATGCGAACGTGGAAGTTAGGCCACGTCGTGGAAAGACCGCAATTGTACCCGAAAATAAAAACTTTTTCGAGTGCTATCTTGCGAAATTTTCAAGCTTTTTCCAACCAAACGCTTACTCAGCAATTCATCAAGTGCTTGCGATAGTGTTTGAGCTCGTCAATGCTTTCCAAAATATCGGAAAGCGCTTCATGGCGCGTACTCTTTTTAAAACTGTTGGGAACAGACGGTGCCCAACGCTTGGCCAATTCCTTAAAAGTCGAGACATCGATATTTCTGTAATGGAAATAGCTTTCAAGTCTCGGCATCCAACGAGCCATAAAACGACGGTCCTGACCGATCGAATTGCCGCACATCGGACTTTTACCGCAGGGCACAAAGCGAGCAAATTCAGCCAAAAGAATGTCGCTTGCGCGTTCTTCATCGATGTTGGAGGCAAGCACTCGGTCAATGAGACCTGAACGACCGTGTGTTTCCGTATTCCATGCATCCATTGACCCCATCGTTCGAGCCGATTGATGAATCGCTATGACGGGGCACTCATGAATAACATTTAGCTGCGCGTCCGTGATCACGGCTGCCACTTCAATCACGCGATTGACTTCAGGCTGCAGCCCGGTCATTTCCATATCCACCCAAATTAAATTGTCCGCGCTAAAGAGGGGATCTTTTTGCAACTCAGTCGCCATTTTGTAGCCTAAATCCTTTAAAATGAACCGTTTGGAAACGATATTGTCTCATAATTTACCGATGACTTTTACTTTTGCTCAAGTCTTCTTGGCCGCGCTGTGCTTTTATTTTTTGGTACACAGCGTTACTTGTCTGGCCGAGATCATACACCTCAAGCGCACGATCCATGAGGTGCCTGAACCCTTGCGCGAAAAGATCACTCTACCGCAACACAAAAAGGCTGCCCATTACGATATTGCCCGTACTAAGCTCAATTGGCTTGAAGTCACGGTGACCACCCTTTTGATTATTTATCTTACGGCCGGCAACGGCATCAACACGATTTCCGATTGGCTGATGAATACGGTCGGAGACCAGTTCGCCTTCCATTGGATGCTGCCGGCAAGCATCGGTTTTATTTTCGTTCTTTGTGACTTGCCGTTTTGCTGGTACAAAGAATTTCATTTGCGTGAAGCATTCGGCTACACAAAACAAGACCCCTCGTCTTGGTTTAAAAATTACTGGTTAACCACCCTTTTGGGATGGCTCACCGTTTTGCCTCTTCTTTGGATCGGTTTATTTTTGTGGCAAAACAGCGGCCCCATGTGGTGGATTCTCGGTTGGGCTATTTTTGCCGTTTATCTGGTCTTTTCCCTAAATCTCGCCAGACGTTTGGTTTATCTTTTTAAGCCCAATCGTGCCCAACTGGCTCATAACGATGAACTCAAGCGCGTTATTGATGCCTTGGGTGAAAAAGCGGGATTAAGTGTGGCTGAAATTCGTGTGGCTAAAGCAAAAGACAATGAGGAATTGCCGCCGGCATTTGCTTTCGGCCACAGACATGGTGTCAAACTCTTTTTCCGTCACGACATCTATAACCGCATGACACTGTCTGACCTGCAAGCCGTCGCCGCCCATGCCCTGTCCCGCAACCTCAGCCATATGTATTTTCAGGCATGGTTTTTGTGCGCACTCGCAGGCTTTTTCGTCTTTGCCTTCCTCGCTTGGTTTGCTCCGCAGTCATGGTTTTTAGACGAAATCGGCTTCCGAGTTTATGGCCCGGGCCCATACTACGGTTCAGTGCTCACATTTGCCATTGTGGCGTTGCCGGTGTTGCTCTTTCCTTTCAGACTCCCGATGGACGCGTTCCTGCGCCATCTGATTTTTGCTTCCGACACTTTTGCCATGAAGCATACGGGGCTGAAAGTCACGGTTAATTCGTTAATTGAGCTTTTCCCCACGCCGATGCGCCACTCCAGCGTAACGCTTGGCTTTTTCGATTTGCTCTTTTCCCATGAACCGAGCCTGATGGCTCGTATCTGCCACGTGCAGCGCAAATCTGAAATTCTTGAGGCTCGTCGTCAAGAAGAGGCTTTACGCAACGACAACCTGACGGTATTGCATCAACTCGAAAATGTCTCCTCGGCTCTTATTTCCAAACAGGAACAAAAAGTCTTGGATGCGGAAGCCAGAGAAAAGAGACTACACAAGTTAAGTCGTCAATTTGAAAAAGCCCTCAAACGAAAAGCCGAGGGTGAAATGGGTGTACGCCCGGCTTTGCCGCTTGAAGCCTACCGAGACCCTCACTATGAAGAGGCGATGCAAGATCTAGCCGCATCCAACATCACTCATCCGATGTATGGCAAGAGCTTGTTGGATGGTCTGCGTGATATTGTCCAAAAAATACGCGAAGCCAGAAAATCTAAAAACGCTTCAGAAAAGCCCGATGAAAAGGTTGTTGCCCCGGCTTCTGAAATTGTTGAAGAATCGACGCAATCCTCAGAACCCGCTGAGCCTGCTTTACAAACACCAATCGTTTCAAATGACGAGAAGGTTGCATTGCCTCTCGAAGAGGTAAAAAAACAGGAAGCCCCCTCGGTAACCGTTCAGGTGGAAACACCGCCTGTGAGCGAAGAGCCCCAATCTTCACAGCCGACCGAAGAGACTTTGGACGAGAGCCAAGAAAAACCTCTTGAGCAAACCGCTGAGAATTCCATTCAAGAGGAAAGCGCTGAAATTGCCGTGCCCGAAGTGCCGCAATCGAGTGTTTCAAACGAAGAAACGACTGCATCTGCAATTGAAAGTGAGGCTGAATCAACTCAAATCAATGATGTTCCCCTTTTCGGGAAAGCCTCACGCCGAGCGACTGCTCTGAGAATCATGGCTCAGCGTCAGCGTGAACTTTTTGAGAAAACTCATTCCAATGCCGCCTAAAGATCAACGCCGCACAAATTGCTTTCATGCTCAAGTGGTCTCCTGCCACGGGCGGCACCACTTTGTGCGGGACGATCAAGGCAATCTTTATGAAGCTCACCGAAGGGGTAAAAAGGCCGATGTGGTTGTAGGCGATGAGGTTCTTTGCTCAGCTGCCGTTGACAATACTGTTGCTATTGAATCGGTCGCCAAACGCTTCAGTCTTTTATTCAGACAAGATGAATGGCGAACCAAAACACTGGCCGCCAATATCGATACGCTTGTCATCGTCTACGCCTCCCATCCTCGTTTTAATCCCTGGTTTGTCTGGAAGGCTCTTTTAGCTTCACACGTTGCGGGCGTACATCCTATCGTCATACGAAATAAAACAGACCTAACCGAAGGTTCTTCTGAGGCTGAAAATTTTCTGACATCCCTTTCAACCTTGGGTTATGAAACGCATGCCATCAGCGCTGAAATAGCCTCTGAAAAAACCATTGAAGAATTGGATGGCATATTCAATGGACGACGCTCACTTTTGGTCGGTCAATCCGGGATGGGGAAATCCACGATCTTAAATCTTTTGGTCAAAGACGCCAACGCTAAAACCCAAGAGTATTCTCAAGCACTCAATTTAGGGCGCCAAACCACGACGGTCACAACGCTCTACGATTTAGACAGAGCTCAGGGCTTTGTCATTGATTCGCCGGGCTTTCAAGAGTTCGGACTTGCTCACCTAACCCTCAATGATGTCATCGGGGCGATGCCGGATATTGCCTCTCACACCGGCGGCTGCCGCTTTGCCAACTGCAAACATCTCAAAGAGCCGGGTTGCTCAGTCAAAAAAGCACTCGAAGAAGGTGCCATTACGCAAGAGCGCTATGACTTTTACTGCGCGATCGCCACTCAATTGGAAAAATCCAACACGTGGTAAAGACTTCATTTTTCTGTTTTCTATCTCTTTGATTCTTTAGTTAATTTCGGTACAATCCCAGGACTTTTTTCAACCTACTGAAAGATAACTGACAAAAGAACTATGGCCACCATTGAAAAGCCGAAAATGACGTGCCTGCAATTGACGATGGCCGTCATGCTCAACATGCTGGGATCATCCATCATTTTGATGCCCACTAAACTTGCCGAAGTTGGAACTCAGTCCATTTTGGCCTGGTTAGTGACCATCAGCGGTGCCACCGCCATCGCCTACACGTTTGCCAAATGCGGCATGTTCAGCAGAAAAAGCGGCGGCTTAGGCGGCTATGCGTCTTACGCCTTCGGCAAGTCCGGCAGCTTCATCGCCAATTTCAGCTACGGCGTATCGTTGATCATCGCCAATTTGACGATTGCCATTTCCATCGTTGGCTACGTCATGGTGCTTTTCGATTGGGCACTGACTCCTTTGGAAATGGGCCTAGCCAGTATTTTTGTCATTTGGCTTTGCAGCCTGCCTAACATTGGTGGCGCCCGTTTTATCGGAAGACTTTCTCATTTTTCCAACTATGGAATTTTGATTCCCATTTTGGTGCTGACCGTCATCGGCTGGAATTGGTTCTCGGTTGACCGCTATGTTGAAGCCTGGAATCCGCAAAACCTCACACCTTTTGAAGGACTGTCGGCGGCCATTTCCATGACGCTATGGGGTTTTTTGGGATTAGAGACCGCCTGCGCGAATTCCGAAGCGGTGGAAAATCCTGAAAAATCGGTTCCCCGTGCCATGGTGCTTGCCACGATCGGCGCCGGTGTTGTTTATATTCTGGCCAATAACATCAGTTTCGGCATCGTTGACAACGCTGTGCTGTCTCGCTCCACCGCCCCGTTCGGTTTGGTGTTTGCAACCATGTTTTCGCCTGAAGTCGGCAAATTTGTCATGGCTTTGATGGCACTGGCCTGTGCCGGGTGTTTGACCAGTTGGCAATTTACGATTGCTGAAGTATTCCGTGTCTCGGCAAGAGAGGGTTATTTCCCGAAAATTTTTGCCAAAGTCAGCGCTTTGAACGTTCCGATTGCAGGGATTGTGATTATTTTGCTTTTGCAATCTCTTGCCGCGTTGCTCACCATTGACCCTAGGTTGGAACAGCAGTTCTACATTCTTAAAGATTTAGCGGTGGTCACCAATCTGGTTCCCTATCTTTTGGCCTTTGCTGCCGTGAATGTGATTTTGCACCGAGAACCGGTTGATCCGTCTATCGTTAAGCGCACCACAATCATCGCTTCTTTCGCTTCGGCTTACTCGCTTTACGCACTTTATGCCTGCGGACCTAACGCCATGATGTGGGGCGCGCTGGCCACTTTTGTCGGTATTTGGCTTTATGGCTACGCTGCAAAGTCTCTCGAAGTTAAAGGCAAGCTGCAGGGACAAGAATAAAAAATACGTCATTTTCAAAAAGGCACTCGCAAAATTGAGTGCCTTTTTTTGTTCTTGCTAAAACAAAAACGGTTGGCTTTTGCCAACCGTTTGCGAAGTCTAAACAGCAGGTGCTGTATTTTCGGATCAGACTCGAATTACTTCGAGAGCTTTTCCTTAATACGGGCAGCCTTACCGGCGCGATCACGCAAGTAGTAGAGCTTGGCACGGCGAACATCACCGCGACGCTTCACTTCGATGCTGGCGATCGTCGGAGCGTAGAGTTGGAACGTACGTTCAACACCTTCACCGCTGGAGATCTTACGAACGATAAAGGAGGAGTTCAAACCGCGGTTGCGGCGAGCGATCACAACACCTTCGTAAGCTTGGACGCGCTTGCGAGAACCTTCAACAACGTTCACGTTCACAACAACCGTGTCACCGGCAGCGAATTCAGGATAGGTTTTGCCAGCGGTCACGCGGGCGATTTCTTCTTGTTCCAACGTTTGGATAAGATTCATTTTTTTCTCCAAAACCATCATCATGTGACCTGCGATCGGATCCAATGTCCGCGCATCGTCGTCACCGATAGGATGGGTTTTAATTAAACAAAATACTTCCTGTTCAACCGAACAGAAAGATCGCTATTGTATAGCAATCTTTTCCTTTTTGCATCAAGAAGTTGATTCAATCATTGGGATAGATTCTCTGCGATTGTCCGCCCCTGTATCAAACCAACTAGGCGTTCTTTTTGAGCCAAAGCAAATCGGCCTTGGTAAGTTTCCCGCAAGACCTGGCTTTCTCAATTAAATCCGGACGGCTCCTCAAGGTGATTTCCAGCGCTTTTTCTCGAGTCCATTTGGCAATATTGGCATGGTGCCCTGTTAATAGCACTTCCGGCACCGTCTCCCCTTCCCAAACCTCGGGTCTTGTGTAGTGCGGCGCATCCAAAAGACCGGTTGAAAAGGATTCATCCAAAGTCGAGAGTTCTTTGATGGCCCCCGGCAACTGACGAACCACCGCATCAATCAAAATCATTGCAGCCAGTTCTCCGCCTGAGAGAACAAAATCGCCCACACTCACCGTTTCATCAACATGATGATCCAAAAAGCGCTGATCGATGCCTTCATATCGACCGCAGATCAAAACCATGTCTTCGTTATCGGCCACCCAACGCCTCACCGTCTCATCGGTAAGCCTCGTACCGTTGGGAGCAAAACTGATCACCCGACCGCGGTTACCTGAACGTCTGATTCGTTTAAGCGTTCTAGCCAAAGGCTCAGCCATCATCACCATGCCCGGTCCGCCGCCAAAAGGCCGATCATCAATCGTTCGGTGATTGTCTTCGGTCTCTTCTCGAGGATTCCAAGTGTTGAGCGACCAAAGTCCTCTTTGCATGGCCCGAGACGTGATGCCATTTTGAGTTACAGCATCAAACATCGGTTCAAACAGCGTGATGACGTCAAAGCGCATGGTCAATCTCTTTAGAGCTCATCGAGCCAAGCTTGCAAAATCGCTTCCAAAATTGCCTCGTTGCTTTTCTCAGGATCATCGTCAAAACCATCCAGCTCAAGCACCATGGCGTGCAACTCCGTAAACCGCAGCTTCAACGGATTGACATCGGGATGCTCATCATAGAGCGCTTCGGCAATCTGTTGAGTATCAGTCCAGCGCATAATTAGTGCTCCTTGGCGTGATTGCGGCTGTACTTGGGAATTTCAATCACAAGATCCTCATCACCCACCACGGCCTGGCAAGACAATCGGGATAAATCCGTCACGCCCCATGCTTGGTCGAGCATGTCCAACTCTTCATCTTCGGGTTCATTTAAGGAATCAAAGCCTTCTCGGACAATAACGTGACACGTTGAACAGGCTCCGGAAAATTCACAGGCATGCTCAATGCCCACGCCATTGGCAAGTAAAGCTCGCGCTAATTTAACGCCGGACTTGACTTCAAAAGTCTTTCCTTCGGGACAAACGCTTGCGTGAGGCAAAACGGTAATCTTGGGCATAATCTATTTTCCTTCAATATCTTCAACGCTCTTGCCGGAAAGCGCCTGAGCAATCGCTCGGTCCATACGGCGTTCAGCAAAGCTTTCCGTCGCCTGTGTCAGTTCCTTTTCAAGCGTCTTAATGGTTTCCAATTCGTGGGCTTCAACCGCTTTCAATAAACGCGTGATCAGATCTCGGATATGGTTTTCTTCTTCCTTGGTTAAAAGATCCGCGTCCGATGCCAAAGCGCCCACCGTGGATTCAATCAAGCGGCGAGATTCCACTTCCTCTTCGCGCAACGCTCTTTCACGCATATCCTCTTCGGCGTTACCCGTGCCGTCTTTGAGCATGCGCATGATTTCTTCATCGCTTAGACCGTAAGAGGGCTTGACGGTCACATGGGCTTCAACACCCGTTTGCGTTTCTCGGGCAGAAACCGACAAAAGACCATCGGCATCAACGCTGAAGGTCACACGAATTCTGGCGGCCCCCGCCACCAAAGCCGGCAGTCCTCGAAGTTCAAAACGAGCCAAGCTGCGGCATGCATCCACAATTTCACGTTCACCTTGCACCACGTGGATGGCCATGGCTGTCTGACCATCTTTAAAGGTGGTGAAATCCTGAGCCATCGCAACCGGAATAGGCGTGTTTCTCGGAATGATTTTTTCAACCAAGCCACCCATGGTTTCCAATCCCAAGGATAGCGGCGTGACATCAAGCAAAAGCCAATCGTCTCCGGCCGTATTACCGGCTAAAAGGTTAGCCTGTTTAGCCGCGCCCACCGCGACCACTTCATCCGGATTGATGTTATCGAGCGGCTCAAAACCCAAATAATCCTTAACCGCTTCACGAATCACCGGCATACGGGTGGAGCCGCCCACCAAAACGAGCCCTTGGATGTCTTTTCGGTCAAGCTTGGCATCACGCATTACCGCATCAAGCGTATCAATTGTCTTTTTTACCAAGCGGCAGGTTAGGCCTTTAAATATCTCGCTCGTGATCGTGAGATCAATTTTTTTACCAGAAGAAAGCGTGACGTTGATAGCCGCCTTATCACTGAGGCTTAAAGCTTCCTTGGCTGCGCGGGCTGCCACCATAATCAGGCTTTTGTCTTCCGGGGAAAGAATTTCAGTGACTTCGGCTTCTTGCAGCACCCAGCAGAAAATTCTGTGATCAAAATCATCGCCGCCTAAAGCGGAATCGCCGCCCGTGGCAAGGACCTCAAAAACGCCCTTAGTCAAACGAAGCACAGACACATCGAAGGTGCCTCCGCCCAAGTCATAGATGACATAAAGACCCTCGGCTCCTTCATCGAGCCCATAGGCCAAAGCCGCCGAAGTCGGTTCATTGAGAAGCCGCAACACATTAAGACCGGCAAGTCTTGCCGCATCCTTTGTGGCCTGACGCTGGGCATCATCAAAATAGGCAGGAACCGTGATCACCGCGCCGACCAATTCTCCACCCAACGCCTCTTCGGCGCGGTCCTTTAAAACTTTTAAAATTTCTGCGGAAATTTCCACCGGACTTTTCTCGCCTGCCACGGTCTGAACACGTAGCATGCCATCGGACTCGGCAAAACGGTACGGAAGGCTTGAAGCTTCCTTAATTTCTGCGCTCGAGCGCCCCATAAAACGCTTGACGCTGGCTATCGTATTTTGGGAATCTTCACTGATCGCTAAACGCGCCTCATGTCCAACGACGGTTGTACCGTCTGATAAGTACCTGACGACAGACGGTAATAACTTTCTGCCTTCATGATCGGCAAGCACCACTGTCTCGGCGCTTTTCACCGTCGCCACCAACGAATTGGTTGTTCCCAAATCAATGCCGACAGCCAAACGATGCTGATGCGGATCAGCCGACATACCCGGCTCGGCAATTTGCAATAAAGCCATGAAAAAATCCTAGTGTTGAATTTGTGTGATGAGTTTATTAACAAACATCAACTCACGCGTCGCTTCAAAAGCGGCCTTATCGTCATGATCGGTATCAAAAGCCTTAGCCAGAGAAGCGATCAGTAGACGCTGGTGCTCTTTAACCTCTTCAAAAAGCCTTTGACGCGCGCCCTCATCACCCGTTTGCTCACACGCTTCCAGCGCCTCGTGCCACTGCATCTGAAGCATCAGAAAATCAGCGGGCATCGGACGATGCTCATTGACATCAAAGCCCTTGAGTTTACACAGATACTGCGCGCGCAAAAGATCATCGGCAAGTGTGCGGTACGCTTCGTTAACCTGTACGCTCATCTGTTGGGCGATGCGCTTTTCAAGCGCGCTGGCCGTCACAAAACGATCAGGATGCAGGCGCTGAAGCAAAACGTTTTTCACCGCCTCCAAAGACGACAAATCAACCGCAAAAGTCTGCGGTTGATTTAAAAGGGAAAAATAATCTTTTTGACTCATGAGGCGCTCAATCACACCTGAAAAGACTCACCGCAACCGCAGTGACTTTTCTCGTTGGGATTGTGGAACTTGAACCCTTCATTGAGGCCTTCGCGGGTATAGTCAAGTTCGGTGCCATCAATGTAGGGCAAACTCTTGGCATCGACCACAACCTTCACTCCGAAAGATTCCCACACTTGGTCATCTTCTTCGATCGCGTCTGCGAATTCGAGCTTATAGGCCATGCCGGAGCAGCCCGATGTCTTCACCCCAAGGCGCAAACCGATGCCCTTGCCGCGCTTTGTTAAATAAGCGTTGACGTGGCGAGCGGCGTTTTCTGTCAATGTCACAGCCATCTTACTTTCCTTGTTTTTGACGGTAATCGGCAATCGCGGCCTTGATCGCATCTTCAGCCAAAATCGAGCAGTGAATCTTCACCGGCGGCAAAGCCAATTCTTCGGCAATCTGCTCGTTGGATAACTGCATGGCTTCATCAAGAGACTTGCCCTTCACCCACTCGGTCACCAAAGAGCTCGAAGCGATGGCTGAACCGCAGCCATAGGTTTTAAATTTAGCGTCTTCGATAATGCCTTCAGGATTGACTTTGATCTGCAAGCGCATCACATCGCCGCAGGCGGGAGCCCCCACCATGCCGGTGCCGACATCCTTTTCGTTCTTATCGAGCGTGCCCACATTGCGGGGATGCTCGTAGTGATCCATCACTTTGTCACTGTATTGCATCTGTCCTATCCTCTTTCTGATTTTTAGTGTTCAGACCACTTCACTTGGTTGAGATCCACACCCTCTTGGTGCATTTCCCACAACGGGGACATTTCACGAAGCTTGGCCACTTTTTCCTTTAATTGCGCCACCACAAAGTCGATTTCTTCTTCCGTGGTAAAGCGACCCAAAGTGAAGCGGATGGAGCTGTGAGCGAGCTCATCATCGCGGCCCAAGGCACGCAAAACAAAAGACGGTTCAAGACTGGCTGACGTGCAGGCCGAGCCCGAAGACACCGCCACATCTTTGAGCGCTAACATGAGGCTTTCGCCTTCGATAAAGGCAAAACTCACATTGAGGTTGGTGGAGACACGGTGTTCCCAGTCACCATTCAGATATACATCCGGAATTTCTTGAATACCGGCCCAAAGCTTGTCACGCAACTTCTTAAAGCGAGCGTTTTCTTCATCCATTTCAAGGCGGGCCAAACGATAAGCTTCACCCATACCCACGATTTGGTGCGTGGCCAAGGTACCGGAACGCATTCCGCGTTCATGACCGCCGCCGTGAATTTGTGCTTCAAGACGAACGCGAGGTTTGCGTCGGACATAAAGCGCGCCGATTCCCTTAGGACCATAGACCTTATGACCCGACATACTCATCAGATCAATCGGATCCTTGGTCATATCAAAGTGCAGTTTACCAATGGCCTGAGTGGCATCAACGTGGAAGAAAATGCCACGTTCACGGCACATTTGACCGATGGCATTGATATCTTGGATAACACCGATTTCATTGTTGACAGCCATGACGGAAACCAAAATGGTGTCATCACGCATGGCCGCTTTCAGTGCATCCAAATCCAAAAGACCATTGGGCAAAACGTCCATGTAGGTCACATCAAAGCCTTCCGTTTCCAAATGACGCATGCTGTCCAAAACGGCCTTGTGTTCGGTCTTCACCGTGATGAGGTGCTTGCCGCGGTCTTTATAAAAGTGAGCAATACCTTTGAGCGCCAAGTTGTCCGACTCGGTAGCCCCGGATGTCCAAACAATTTCTCGCGGATCGGCGTTGATCATCTGAGCGACCTGAGAACGGGCTTCTTCGACAGCCTCGCGGGCTTCCAGTCCGTACGGATGAGAATTGCTGGCCGCATTGCCGAAACGCTCGTAGAGCCAGGGAATCATCTTTTCTACAACACGGGGGTCAACCGGAGTCGTGGCACCGTAGTCCAAGTAAACAGGTTTTCTCAATTTGAGCTCCTTAACGAATCAACGCCTATCTATATATAGACAAGTCTGAAAACAGACCTCTTCAAGCTAGGGATAACCCCTGCTTTTTCAAACGAAAGTAGATATTACTGACTTCACTTTTTAAACGCAAGATAAATTATGAGAAAATTCTCAAAAATCAGCATAAAAAAACTCACTTATCCTATTGTTAATAAAAGGATAAATGAGTCAATTCAAAAACTGTTTCAAAGCGCAAAATGTCTGTAATCATTACAGACTAAAGATTGTATTGATTACAAGGTTTTCGCATGAAGTCCGTTTTGATTAACCAATGTGGACAAAAGTCCGTGACAGGCATCCTCACAATAAAGGAGTACTTTTTTAAATCCGTCTGAATTCCCGTAGTAAGGATCAGGCACAATGGAGACGTCATAGCTTGTGCTGTAGCGCATCAAAAGTTCGGGTTTTTGACTGTAGGCCGCAGGCGCCATTCGTTTAAGTTCATTGATATTGTTCCAGTCCATGGCCAATATCCGGTCATAGCGCTCAAAGTCAGAAGCAGAAATTTGACGGGCAATGTGTTTGGACAAGTCATAGCCTCTGGCCTTGGCGCATTCAATAGCTCTGCGATCGGCGCCTTCGCCCACATGAAAACTTTCAGTGCCAGCCGAGTCGATTTCAAATTCTTCAGTCAGGCCCGCCCGATCCACCAACTTTCTAAAGACAGCCTCCGCCGTGGGGGATCGGCAAATGTTGCCCGCGCAGACAAAAAGAACTTTAAGCATAATCCATTAGCTCCCTTTAAATTTTTTTCCCTTTTTCAGAATTTAAATTTACACTTCAAACAGGCTATTTTTGTGAAGTTTTTTTGAATTTCTCATACAATAGCGGCCCATCACTAATTGTTTGACCTTAAGCATGGATACCATTTTTCAGGAACCGCTCGACCAAACTCAAAAGCCGATCACTTTGATTTGGCTGCACGGCTTGGGTGTGGACGGCTCTGATTTTGAATCTTTTCAAAAGGAACTTTCTCAATTCGGCGAACTCAATAACGTTCGGATGGTTCTGCCCTCTGCCCCTTTGCGCGATATTACGGCCTACAACATGAAAATGAACGGCTGGTACGACCTTTTCGATGAGACATTCGAAGAAGAGACAAAAGAAGACATCGATGGCATGAATCAAGCGGCCGAAACAATTACCGCCCTAATTGAAGAAGAACGTCAAAAGTATCCCAACTCGCCGATTTGGTTAGGCGGCTTTTCACAAGGGGCTGCGATGGCCATTCTGGTGGGTTTGTCGCAAATTACACCCTTGGCCGGTGTCATTGCTTTATCGGGTTATGTTCCCAAACATCCCCGTTTCGATGAATTAAGCGATGTGGCCAAACAGACGCCCGTTTTCATGGCTCACGGCACTTTAGATCCGGTCATCTCTCTTGTCCAAGCAAAAAAGGGACTGGAAGTGCTCAATAAGGCAGGCGCTTCGGTTGAATTTTTCGACTACCCTATGGTCCATGAAATTTGTCCTGATGAAGTGGCCGATATCGCCGAATTTATTCGGGCCCATGGCGCAACTTCTCAACAAGAGACTACGCAAGCCTGATAGCGGTTTTTCAAGCCTTTCAACTCCGACCCTAGCGTCGGAGTTTTTGTTTGGAATTAGGGAAAACGCTGGATTAAAAAGGGCTTTAACTTTGATTCAAGGCCGTACTTTTTGATTTTTTTCAGCATAAGATAAATGCTGAGAATTTATTTTGTATGCGCTTTTAGATTTTGGATTGGGGAATCAAATGCCCTATTGGAAAGCACGGGTCTGGTTTTTGACCATCACTTCTGTTTTTATGTCGGCGAGCTACACGATGCTCGTGCCCTTCCTGCCGATGTACTTGATTGACGAATTGGGCGTCGCGCAAAGCGACGTCAATATTTGGTCGGGTCTGATTTTTTCTATTTCGTTTTTGATCAGTGCCATCATGGCCCCGATCTGGGGGGCGCTCTCCGATAAGAAAAGCCACAAAGCGATGGCCGTACGCGCGGCCGCCTGTTTAGCCATCTCGTACGTTTGGGGCGGTTTTGTGCAAACCCCGTGGGAGCTTTTTGCCATGCGAAGCTTCCAGGGCTTTTCCGCGGGACTGTGGCCAGCTTGCTTAGCCATCATGACATCGACGGCCCCGAGAGAAAAAATGGGGTGGTGCCTGGGGCTCATGCAAGGCGGCTCGACCGCGGGCGGCGTCTTTGGGCCGTTGATCGGGGGTGTTCTGGCTGAAGTGTTCGGTATGCGCGCATCGTTTTATTTTGCCGGCGCCGCTTTGGGTCTGATCGCTTTGGGTTTGATCGTCTTCATTAAGGGCGGCGAGCAAAAGAAAGTGGTCAAGACGGTGGAAAAGAAAAAGAGCGGCGGCTCCATGAAGCTTCTCAAGGTTCCGGTCATTCAGCGCATGCTTTTTGCCGCGGCGGTCGTCCAGCTTGCCGTCATGTTGGTTCAGCCGGTTTTGCCCCTTTACATTGCTGAATTACAAGGCTCGATGGACAACATCGTGATGGTTTCTGGCATCGTCTTCTCCGTAGTCGGCATCTCGGGCGTTTTCGCCGCCCCGATGTGGGGACGATTGGGCACCAATATCGGTTACCGTTGGGCGCTTTATGTGGCGCTGTTGGGCGGCGGCATTTTCGGTGTCGTACAGGCAATCCCCGGTGAAATCACTCCCTTTGTCATTTGGCGTTTTGTCGGTGGTATTTTCTTTGCGGGTATCTTCCCGGCTATTAACGCGCTTTTTGCCGAAAATACCCTGCCGAGTGAGCGCGGACGAATTTATGGTTTAAGTTATGCTGCCCAGCAAATTGGCTCGGTCGCCGGCCCAATTTTAGGCGGTCTGATGGCCACCTACTGGAGCAACTCCATTGTGGTGATGGCGCACGGCTTTGTCATGATTCTTTTGGTGATCATGCTCTATCTGAAGCGACCGAAGAATCAAGATCCGGGCAGTGGTGAAACAATCAACGTTGAGTCCGATTCTGCTGAAGAGACAAAAACAGCCTAAATAATTACAGGCTAATCCGAAGGCTCTAGGGACCATCCCGAGAGCCTTTTGTTTTAGTCACAAAGGTTTATGACTTTAAGCAAAGATTGTTATTTTTCCTTTTTAATCAACACAGAAAAAGTTTGTGAGAGCCTTCAATCTTGATAGACTAAGATCGGACTCATTTTTACGGAGGCTCCTATGGATACGTCAACCGGCGTGAACGCTGTAACGATTGTTTTCGCCGCTCTCTGCGTTTTTGCGATCGCATACCGCTTCTATGGTTTGTTCATCGCTCAGAAAGTTCTCAATGTCAATGAAGCCCGTCAAACGCCTGCTATGCGTTATTCTGACGGACAAGACTATGTCCCCACAAATAAGTACGTGCTCTTCGGGCACCACTTTGCCGCCATCGCTGCGGCCGGTCCTCTGCTTGGACCAGTGCTTGCCGCGCAATTCGGTTATATGCCGGGGCTGTTGTGGATTTTGATCGGCTGCGTGCTCGCCGGCGGCGTCCACGATATGGTTGTGCTCTTTTGCTCGGTGCGCCACCGTGGTCGCTCCTTAGCTCACATCGCAACCACTGAAATTGATAAAACCACCGGATTGGTGGCCGCTTGGGCTGTGCTCGCCATTTTGATTTTGACCTTAGCCGGTCTTTCCATCGCCGTGGTCAACGCCATGCACAATTCGCTTTGGTCTACCTATACAGTCGCTGCAACCATTCCTATCGCCATCATCATGGGCCTTTACATGCAAGTTTGGCGTAAGGGTGATGTTAAGGGCGCAACGTTAATCGGTGTTGTTTTGCTCTTTTTGTGCATTCTGTCCGGTCCGTGGGTTGCCTCTCATCCGGAATATTTCGGCTGGCTAGATATCGACAAACCGGCTATGAGCCTTTTGATCCCGATTTACGGTTTCTTGGCTTCTGTGCTTCCGGTATGGCTCTTGCTCTTGCCGCGTGACTATCTGTCCACGTTCTTGAAGATTGGTACCATCGCTGCTTTGGCAATCGGTATCGTTTTCGTGATGCCGCATTTCCAAATGCCCGCTTTCACGGAATTCGTCAAAGGCGGTGGCCCGATCGTTGGCGGTCCGGTTATTCCTTTCATCTTCATCACGATTGCCTGCGGCGCTTTGTCCGGTTTCCACGCTACGATCGGTACCGGTACCACGCCGAAGATGATCTCCAACGAACGTGACGTGCTCTTTGTCGGTTACGGCGCCATGTTGATGGAAGGCTTTGTGGCTGTGATGGCTTTGGTTGCCGCCTGCGTGTTGGTTCCTGCCGACTACTTCGCCATTAATGCGCCGGCCGATAAATTCGCCGCACTCGGCATGGCCGTGCAAGAACTGCCGCACTTGGAAGCTCAAGTCCAGGAAAGCCTGATGGCTCGCCCGGGCGGCTCCGTTTCTTTGGCTGTCGGCATGGCTCACATCTTCTCTCAGATTCCCTTCATGGAAAATCTGATGGCCTATTGGTACCACTTCGCCATTATGTTTGAAGCGGTGTTCATCTTGACGGCTGTGGACGCCGGCACCCGTGTTGGTCGTTTCTTCCTGCAGGAAATGATGGGCAAGGTTTGGCCGAAGTTCTCTGACAAACAATGGTGGCCCGGCATTATCATCACTTCGGTGATCTTTACGGGTTCTTGGGGCTACCTCGTTTACTCGGGCGATATCAGCTCCATCTGGCCGCTCTTTGGTATTTGCAACCAATTGCTCGCCTCGGTGACGCTTTTGATCGGCACAACGGTTATTCTTCGTTTGAACAAGACCAAATATGCCCCGATCACGGGTGTCCCCGGTATTTTGATGACCATCATCACGATCTGGGCTGGCTGCTGGTTGGTGATTAACCAATACATTCCTGCCGGTCAGTATCTACTTGCTTCGCTTTCTGTCATCGTGATGTTGCTGATGCTCTTTGTGATCATCGGTACACTGCGTCGTTGGTCCGTGCTCTTGAATATCAAGACCACAACTCATGACAGCTATGGTGTTGAAGTTAAAGCGATTGTAAACGAATAACTTCCATCACCACCTTAACCAACGCGTCCGATTGCAAAAATTCGGACGCGTTTTTTATGAAAAAAAAATCTCAACATTTGATCTATGGAGAATTTAATAGAGATTAACACCTAAACAAAACTATCAACCTTGAAAAATTCTTAAGTAAACTGAGGTTGTTATTTTTCTTGAAGGAGTGTTTTTATGCATCCTTTTACTAACAAATTCGAGAAAAAATGGTTCTGGTTTTTCATGGCCCTTTGGGGATTTATCATGTTGCCACTGCCATGTTTCTACGATACCGAATACAATCCCGGCTTTTTCGGCGTTCCCGTCTTCATCTGGGGCTGGTTGGTATACGGTCTTCTGACCATTGTGTGTATTGCCCTTTGGGCCTCTTCATGTCTGAAGCGTCCCGAATATCACGAATTCGATGAAGAGGAATAATCATCATGCATTTTTCTATTGATACAACCAGCATGACGATTCCGTTTCTGTGCGTGATCGTTACATACTGCGTCGTTTTGACCGGTTTAGGCTGGTATGGTTCCAGACAAAATAAAAACCTTGCCGACTTCTTTACGATGTCTGGTAAAGCAGGCGCCATCCTCACTGGTGTCGCCTATTTTTCTACTCAGTACTCTATGTCGACCTTCATGGGTGTGCCGGGTTCCATTTATCACGTGGGGTATGCCGGCATGTCCGTGTCAGTCCCGGGCATTGCCTTTTCCATGTTGATTCCGGCTTTGCTTGTCGGCCGTCGCTTAATCACATTGGGTCATCGCTACAAGATGCTGACAATGGCCGATTATCTAGCCGACCGCTTTGACTCGACCGGTATCCGTGGCTTATTGGCTGTGCTCATGTTGATTTTCCTTGTCTCCATGATGGGCGCTCAGACCATTGGCGGCGGTGTGATTTTCTCCACCTACACGGGCTGCGATGAATGGGTCGGTATCGTGGTGATGGGTATTACCGTTATCCTGTACTGCATGGCTGGCGGCATCCGCTCCGTGATGCTCACGGACTTGATCCAAGGTATTTTGATGGTTGTTACCGCCGTAGTGACCTTCTTCGTTTCCCTTAAATTGGGCGGCGGCCTTGAAGTGATCAATGAAAAATTGGCCGCTATGGACACCAATTATGTGAGTTTCCCGGGGCACAACAATGCATACCCGTGGCAAAACTATGTTTCCATGATTGTGATGTGGTCCTTCTTTGCCATCGGTCAGCCTCACCTCTTTACGAAGTTCTTCACGATGAAGGACCACAAGACGATGTTTAAGGCCGTCATTTTAGGTACCTTGGGCATGTGGTTCTCGGCTTCCTTCATTGAATGGTGCGGCGTCACCGGTATCATCTCCTTCCCCGGCTTGGAAGGCAAGAACTCTGACTTCGTTGTACCTTTGATTTTGCAAGGCGGTTTGCCTCCGCTCATTTCTTCGTTGATGGTGGCCGGTATTTTCTCTGCCGGTATGTCCACGATTTCGTCCTTGTTGCTCACGGCCACTTCTGCCGCTTCGCGTGATATCTATCAAAAGATTCTCAACCGCAATGCAACAGACGAAGAAACCTGGAAGCTGTCTAAGGTCATCACCGTTGTTCTGGGTATCATCGCCATCGGCATCGGTGTGATGAAACCGGGTTCCATTTTCCAAATCGTTTTGTTTGCTTTCGGCGGTTTGGGTATTTGGGCGGCTCCGATTTTGCTCGGCATGTACTGGAAGCGTACGACGACCGCCGGTGTTTATGTCGGTGTTATCTCGGCTGAAATCCTCTACGTGCTCATTACGTTGAAGTTTACGAGCTGGTCCTTTGGTTTTAACCCCTTGATCGTTGCCTGGCTCTTTGCCATGATCGTGATCATCTTGGTAAGCCTTGTGACCAAGCCTGTTTCTCAAGAAACGCTTGATCGTCACTTCGCTGACTTGGAACGTGTTAAAGGTTAATTTTGATAAAAGCCCGATCGTCGCATCGGGCTTTTTGTTATGAGGCACAGTATGCAATTAGCTCATTTGAATTGGCGTCAAGCCCAGGAAAAACTCGCGGATCCCAACACCGTTGTTGTTATTCCCGTCGGCAGTACAGAACAGCACGGCCCCATTGGCCCGCTCGGCACCGACTGGCTGATTCCGCAATGGATCACCGCCGAAATGGAAAAGCGCACCGACATTTTGGTCACACCTGTGATTCCTTTTGGGGTTGCCACACACCACACCTCGTTTGCGGGCACCATTGACATGGGACTTGAAACCATGATCAATATCATGCGAGGTGTTTTCCAAAATTTAGCCAAACACGGCGCCAGACGTTTTATTGTCGTCAATGGCCACGGCGGCAACGACCCAGCCATTGAAAAGGCTGGTCTTGAATTAGCCAGAGAAACCGGCGCGTTAATTACATTGCTCGATTGGTGGGGCATCGCTCCGGAATTAAACAAAATTTGGACAACTGGTCACGGCGATGCTCAGGAAGTATCGGCCATCATGCATATCAAACCTGAACTCATTGATATTGGCTCTTGCCCGGAAACGATCGTCAAAGATTTAAGCGACAGTCTGCACTTCACGCACTTAAGTTCTGTGAAGTTTGGCGACGCTCATATCAAGCTTGTCCGTGACATCAAAAAAGGCATTCCCATGGGCGGCTTCGGTGGCATTGACAGTCAAAAAGCCAATGCCGAATGGGGCAAGGACATGATGCAAGCGGTTGTCGATTACTTTGTGGCATTCACCGAAGAATTTCGTCGCTTGCCGCTTGATAAGTAATCCTTAAATAAGGAGTCTTTAAATGCTTGACCAAACGCTTTTAATGCAAACACTGCAAGACATCGCTAATACCGGTGAGAGATTATCAAATCCATCGGAAGAGAACGCCTTTATTGTCATTGCGGAGGCCTTTAAAAATGTCGGAGCAGAAGTGAACATAGAACGCGTTCCGCTTTTTGTTTCGACGGTCGACAACGTTCGCATGACGGCGGATGGTCAACGCATTAAGGCTCTGGGCAACGCTATGACATTACCTCTTGATGGAAACAATCCCCGACAAGGAACGGTTTCTGTTCAAGGGCATTTGCGTATTCTTTCTGCCTCGGATTGGCAAAGCTATGAAAAGGGCAATTCTGACGAGATTGTTCTTCTTAACGGTTTGGCCAATTTGAATGATTTGAGAAAAGCCCAAGCGCTGGGCTTAAAAGCAGTGCTTTTTGATACTGGGGATCGCATCCATCGCATGATTGTTAGTGACGTCTGGGGCAGTCCGACACCGGGCTGCGAAAGTCGTTATGTCACGATGCCCAACGCTTCTATAAAGCATTCAGACGCGTTGACATTAAAAGATGGAATGAGGATAACTCTTGAATTGGCAATCAATAGCCGTTGGACGACATCGCCCGTTTTGATGGCTCATGTCCGTCATAATGAGCAAAATTCCGAAGCGTTTACGGCGATCGTCACCGGTCACATTGACAGTTGGGGAGACGGTGCATTGGATAATGCTTCGGGAATTGCCGCAATGGTGGCTAGTGCCAAGGAAATTCTCACGCTCAAAAACCGCAAACATGATGTCTGTTATGTCATTTGGTCCGGGCACAGTCATGGGCGCTATGCCGGCAGCACGGCTTGGCACGATAAGCATTTCAATTGGCTCAATGAGAAAGTTTTTCTAAATCTCAACTGTGATTGTCTGGGCGCGGTGGGTTCAACGATTTTAGGAAAGACACCGGTCATGGCCTCCACAGCCGCACTAGCTAGAAAAGCGCATGAAGGCATAAGTTTTACTGAAGCCTTCACCCGCTTTAATCGGTCCTGTGATCAATCGTTTATGAGCATGGGCATCCCTTCAGTCTTTTCCAATATTTCTGAAGTTCCGCCTAGTGGCAGCGTCAGCATGAAAGTGGCCGGTTTATCCGGTGCATACGGTCCTTATTGGCACACCACGGACGACACGATGCAAGGAATCGATCCTCAAGCGCTCATGCGAGACACTGAGATTTTCACAAACGGTTTGATTCAATCCGTTATTGAAGGCCCTGACGCACTGGATTTGATGGCTGAATGGAACGAATTCAGTACAACCATTCGTGAAAAACTAAACGTGGTTAAAGAAAAGCAGTCCACGGACAGCATCAGCGAAGCATTTGTGAATGAACCTATTTGGCAAGAGCTCTTGGATAAATTAAGCGAAATGAACATCGTTATTCAAAAGCGTGCTGTCGAAGCTAATTCTCAAGTAAAAGTACAAACGTTAAAACATATTGTGGCGATGGCTTATAGTGCATCAGCTCTGGGTTTACAGGACAGAGCAGGGCAAAAAGCCCGCAGTCTTTTGGTCGAAGCCTTTGAGAAATGGACAAAAGCCAAAGAAGAATCCTTTGAGTATTTCAGTGCATGGACGGCAATGGTGAGAGGTGCTAATCAATTGTTTGCGCAATTGAAGAGCATCGAACGACTTTAAAGAAAAGAGTTTCTATTGCAGGCTTTCTTCGCAGAGACTGAGAAAGGCAAAAACAAAAGGGGGTGTTGATAATGTCGGCCATTGCCGAAGTGATCAACGCCCCTTAATTTATCAAATCAAATTAGATCGCCTCAAATATGAATAGGAAACCGCTCAATCCGTGTACTTTGTCATAGAGGTTACAGATCGTTAATTCGATTCTGACAACAGAAAAAATTTTGAGATACTCAAAATAAGATCAACGCTTGACAGGAGATTAGCTACTATGACCTCAAGACGTAATCTTTTAATGGCATTATTGTTTCTATCCGCGGCTGGTATTTCTGCACCGTTGTATGCGAGGGATGACGATGACGACTGGGATGATGACGATGATTGGGACGACGATGATGATGACGACGATGATGACCGCAGAAGGCGTCCTCGCAGACGGAAAGACAGAGATTAACTAACGGAGTTTAAAAAAAAAGCCTCGGAATCAAACGATTCGAGGCTTTTTTTGAATGGGGAGCCGGGCGATGTCCTACTTTCACTGGAAATACAACCAACT
>ENA-ORRQ01000234-ORRQ01000234.1-human-gut-metagenome-genome-assembly--contig:-NODE-234-length-58601-cov-8.715318_pt1 | contig 58601 bp, 107 predicted proteins | sample MGYA00242177_ERZ509138 | MGnify/ENA primary metagenome ERZ509138 (study PRJEB26280, sample SAMEA2338628) | human gut metagenome | biome: human gut; feature: human-associated habitat; material: faeces... | reverse complement strand
AAATATCCATGACAAGCCAGAACAACAGAAAGATCAAAGAAGCACTATTATTTACAAAGATTTCATGAAGAAAGGAACGATGTAGATGAAACCATATAAAGAAATCATGGAAAGCGGTAAAGTTTGGGACACGGTAATGTTTGGAAAATTAGTGGGCGGTTTAATAAAACTGCCCGATTGCGGTACGTGTTCCGTGATGTATGGAGAAAATGAGGACGGATGGGAACACGTGAGCGTATCACCGAAGCACAAATACAAGATACCTACATGGGATGATATGTGTGTGTTGAAAGATATATTCTTCGCTGATGAAGAAGAGGTATATCAGATACATCCAAAGAAGTCCGAATATGTAAATCTGTCGGAAAACTGCTTGCATCTGTGGAAACCAATCGGGCACGAATTAGGAGAGCTTGTGGAGAAGAGATATGAATAAACGCACCAGAAAAGAAATGAAGCACGACCAGGACCAGCACTACGGTGGCATGATCGCGCATTGCGACAGCGACACGGCAAAAGAAAGCTTTTCCAGACCGGTATACGGATCAAGACAGGAATTGGAAGATACAGAACAGGAGAAATATCTTGCGGAATGGAACAAGAGACTAAAAGAGAGGAAGAAGAGAAAATGATCGAGAAGATAACGGATATTCTGTTTAATATTTTGTTTCTGATCTTTTCGCCGGTGTTGCTTTTAATCAGTTTGATTTGTTTTTTTGCGCTACCGTCCAGAGATGAATTCGGCTACATAAATGAGTGCAGCGGATGTAAAATGGGACAGGATAAGAATTATTGTAAAAACAGATGCCGGTATTATAAACAGATTGAAAAAGAGAGGGAAAGTTGAGGTAAGAACATGAAAGAAATCAGACCAGACCATTATAAAAAGACAAGCATTGAGTGTTTCGATGCACTGAAAATCATTTTAGGAAAGAGAGGGTTCGTAGCTTTCTGTTTTGGAAATGTATTCAAATATCTTTGGCGACATGAAGCAAAGAACGGGCAAGAAGATGTTGATAAAGCCGGTACATATCTGATGCAACTGAACGATATGAAAAAGCATGGTGAACTGGTGAGGTCGAATGAAAGAAAGCTTGAATCGCTGATGGAGCTACACAGAAAGGAGTCGGAAAAGTATGCGCAATCATAAGATTTTGCTCTCCGTGGCTGTGATTATATTCGCAATATCGGCTACTTCTTGCGGAAATAGCAAGGAAAAAGCAGAACCGGAGAAAGAAAATTTTGTCGTGACGATTCCCGCACAGAACGATACTGGCAGAATTAGAGTGTACGATCATGGAGAATTGGTATTTGATTATTCTGGAAAAATCAATATAATAAATGACGGGAGAAACGGAAATGCGATTGAAATTGAAGCGAGAACAAAGGAGAAAGGTTATGAATGAAGCAGAAAGACAATATAAACAATATGTCAAAATTTTCGCAAGAACATACGGTACAACAATCGAAGAGGCAGCGGAAACAAGAATGTGTAAAGATTACAAAAAGTATTGTGAAGAGGTATTCAGTGTTGGAATACCTGATGAAATTTCAAATGAATAATAGTAGATAATAACCGTTATGGAAAGATGGGATGGTGTATGAAGCTATGTAACTGCGTATCAAGTGAAATTGAGTATTATATGCTTAAATGCAACTTTACAGAGGAAGAAGAAAAAATATTCTTGATGTTACCAAAAGGGAAAACTGCAACGGAAATTTCCGAAAAATTATCCCTATCTGAATCAACTGTAAACAGAAGGATAAAAAACATAATGTCTAAAGTAAATGAGGTGATAACGATGAAAGAGAACGGGGTTCCTATTTGGGAAAAGGTAATGCTTACTGTGGAAGAAGCGTCACAATACAGTAATATTGGCGTAAATAAGATAAGTTCATTACTTAACGAACCTGGATGTTCATTCCTATTCTGCGTTGGTAAAGGTAAACGATTGGTAAAAAGAAAGGAATTTGAAAAGTTTATAGAAAAAACGCTTGAAGTGTAAATATTGAAATACGAGCCATTATATAGTAGTATGTAACTGTATAGTGGCTCTTTTTTCAAAACGAAAGGAGCAAAAATAATGGGGAAGGACTTAAAAGGAAAGGAATTAGGAGTAGGAATTACACAAAGAAAAAATGGTACTTATCAAGGAAGATTTAAAGATAGATTTGGAAATTATCAGACTATTTATGCAAAAAAAATCTCCGAATTAAGAAAGGAACTCGCGATAAAAATAGCAGAAAATGAAAATTTTACCAGCATAAGGGAGAATGTTAAACTAGATAGTTGGTTTAACGAATGGATACGAATTTATAAAGAAAAAGTGTCCGCTCCAAATACAATTAGAGCGTACACATGTGTATATAATAAAAGTATATCCCCTTTTCTTGGAAATCGCAATATAAATTCTTTGGTAAAAACAGATATTCAAAAGGTAATTTCTTTTGCTAGTGAAAAAGGATATAGTTATGAATGGCAAAAAAAAATAAAAACAATAATGAAAGATATGTTGGAAAGAGCTTTGGAAGATAATCTTATATTAAGAAACCCAGCAAAAGGTACTAGGATTATAGCAGAAAAAGAAAATAAATCAAGAGCGCTTTCTGTTGAAGAACAAAACATATTTTTTAAATATTGTAAAAATACATTTTATGATAATCTATTTAATGTTGCTGTTAATACTGGAATGCGTCCTGGTGAACTTTTTGCATTAACAGAAGATGATATAGATTTTGAAAACGGTTTTATTTATGTCAGTAAAACTTTGGTATATCAAAAATACTTAACAGATTCCAAACACGCGTTTCATATTGAAGTGCCGAAGACAAAAACAAGTAACAGAAAGGTCCCGATTAATAGCGTTTGCCGTATGTATTTAGAAAAACAAATTTTCCAGAAATCTATAATTTCATCAAAAAATGCAAAAGAGCAAAATGAATACTTGTTTACTACAAAATTTAATACACCACTTAACTCTACAACATATACAAAAGCCATAAACGCAATTGTTAGAGAAATAAATGTTTTAAGACCATCTGAAGATTTGTTTTCGGAATTTACAGGGCACACGTTCAGACACACATTTGCAACTAGGTGCTTTGAATGTGGAATTGATCCAAAGGTAGTTCAATCATATTTAGGTCATTCTAGTGTAAATATAACTCTTGATTTATATACGCACGTTACTGAAGAAAAGTCATCTATTGATATCGAAAAAATTGTTGATTGTATGGACAATAACATTGTTGATTTTACGAGAAAAATATCATAAAGTGTGTAAAAAGTGTGTAACTTACACACTTTCCGTAAATAAACCCCTAGTAAAATCAAGGTTTTTAAGCATTTTTGATAACAAAGCTGGTTACCATTGCGATAACGTAATGTTATACTTTTCTGCTTTCTGAAAAGTACCGAAAACACTGTGTTTTCAAGGATTTCTATAATTTTTACATACACACTGAAATGTATAAAATTCTATGTATTTACACATATTTACACACTAAAATCGTGTAAAAAGTGTGTACGCTATATAACTAAAAATAAGAGCCACTATATGACAAAAATATGAGAAGAAAGTGAACGCTTCCTTCTCTTTTTTTATGCGAAAATTTAAATATGAGGAGATGATATACATGTTTTCGGATGAGCTTCTTGAAAGAATATTTTGTGATGAAAGAATGAAAGATATCCCGCTTTGCATCCAGTCGACGGTTGTCCATGTCGTAGAGGATGTGCTCGAAAATAGATATTATACTGAAAATGTGTATATGACGAAAGAAGATATACTTAACGACGTTTGTAATAAAGGTTAGGAGGATATGCCATTATGTATGAAAATCCGTATATGGGAAACCAATATATGCAACAAATTCCAAGGTACAATGGAATGCAATATCAACAGATGCAGCAACCTGTTTATCAAAACCCGGTTCAGCAAGCTCCAACGCAACAACAGGCAGCTGCCCCACAACTTATCGGGCGTACCGTAAATAGCGTAGACGAAATAACAGCCAATGACGTACCGATGAATTATCCATATGCAATCTTCCCGAAGAACGATCTTTCAGAGGTGTATTTAAAATCGTGGACACCGAATGGCACGATTCAGACGATTACTTTTAAACCGGAGATAAATACTACTCCTAGCAACACAAATCGTCAGGAAAGCGCAAATACGAAAGCTACGGAGGAAATTATGAGACGTTTTGACGAATTATCCGACCAAATCAAAGAAATCGGAAATTCCATTCCGAAACCGACAGCAAAAACAAGAACAGCTACATCTAAAAAGGACGGTGAAAGCGAGTGAATATAATGAATGTCTTTCAAATGATTAACAGTGGAAATCCAAAGCAAATAGTCATGAGAATGATGAACGACCCGCAAATTTCAAACAATCCTATGGCTAAAAACATGTTCGAAATGGCTAAAAATGGAAATTTAAAAGGAATAGAAGAAATGGGAAGGAATATTGCAAAAGAAAGAGGGGTTGATTTTGACAAAGCGTTTTCAGATTTCAAGAATCAATTCACGAAATAAAATAGCTACTAAATTCTTGCAAGATTTAAGTATACAAAATTTAACAGGAGGTAAAAACTATGTTTAACTCAACAAATTCACCTTTCACAATCCCTGTAACTCCTTATGATGGAAACAGGAGCGACGGTTTTGGAGACGGTAACGGTTGGTGGATTATCCTTTTTGTTCTCTTCTTCGCTTTTGGAGGATGGGGAAACGGAGGATGGGGCGGTAATGGATCAAATTCTAGTTACTACACTGACTCCGCATTGCAAAGATGATTTGATACCCAGAATATCGTCGGAAAACTTGATGGAATCAACAACGGTTTGTGTGATGGATTCTATGCCGTGAACAACAGTATGCTCACTTGATTCAATGGCGTAAATACAAACATCATGCAGACTGGCTACGGAATCCAACAGGCAATTAATGCAGACACAATCGCAAATATGCAGAACACCAACGCTTTGCAGTCTCAACTTGCAAATTGCTGTTGCGAAACAAGAGAAGCTATTCAGGGCGTAAACTACAATATGGCAACAAACACTTGCGCACTTCAGAACACAATGAATACGAATACTCGTGATATCATTGAAAGCCAGAACGCCGGAACAAGAGCAATCCTTGATTATCTTTGCAACGAAAAAATTTCTACTTTACAGGCTGAAAACAATGATCTTAGGCGCGCAGCTTCTCAGGACAGACAGAGTGCATTGCTTACAACCCAGATGGCTGCTCAGACAAACCAGATTATCGACGCAATAAGACCTACACCGGTCCCATCATTCCCGGCTTCTAACCTTTATGGCTATGCTTATAACAACTGCGGATGTAATGGATGTGGTTGTTAATGACCAACAATCAAAACGGAAACTATTCTTTTCTCGATATGTTGACTGTCTTTTCAGTTATCTTGCAGATGATTGGATACGACAAAGATCAGAAGCAAACGTCTAATGATGACTTGCTAAGAGCCTTGCAGAGACAGGACAGGGAGTATCTCGAGAAGATAATTTCCAATCAAAATCAAATCTTAGAGATTCTTTCTAAGATGAATGAGTAACTTAACTTAAATGTTATGTCTGCTGTAAGCAGTATTACGAATACAAGGGGCAGACTAAAAATAGTTTGTCCCTTAAATTATGGAGGTAAAAAATATGGCTGAATATTTAGCTGTTTCTGCTCAAGAAGTAGCAGCGAACGAAAATGTTATCTTTACAAACACGGCAGTTCAAGGAAATAACTGCATTAAACATCGTGAGGGTTCTGGAATTGTGACTCTTAGAGGAATCACAAATCAGTGTAGAGCACGTTATTTTGTTGATTTTTCAGCAAATATCGCAGTACCGACCGGAGGAACAGCTGGAGCAATCTCGCTTGCAATTGCAATCAGCGGAGAGCCAGTTCTATCTTCTCAGATGATTAGCACCCCGGCAGCTGTTGGACAATACAATAACGTATCTTCCGGCATCTATGTTGATGTTCCGGCCGGATGCTGTGCAAATATCGCTGTTAAAAACACAAGCGCACAGTCAATCAATGTAGCAAATGCAAATCTTGTTGTCACACGTGAAGCGTAGGAGGTGAATTGTATGCATATCAAGAGAATTCATGAAATGATAGAAAGCCTTACTGAGTGTACAAAAGAAGCCATCGAGAGCGATCAGACGTGTGTTGGGTCATACCCGATTGGTGAGGTCGTAGATATGATTAAAGACCTTGCTGAAGCTGAATATCACGCAAGAATCGCAAAAGCAATGGAAGAAGCCGAAGAGGACGACAAGGAAGAAGAAAAGTATCTTTTGAAGCGTTTTAAGGAAGAATATGGAGATGATGAAGGAAGACGGTACTATGATGAATGGCGCTATTCTTCTGGAAGATTTGCCCCAAAAGGAAGAGGTATGCGTAGAGGATTCGACGAGACTCCTTACTGGCATATGACTCCTGAAATGTACAGAGATATGGACATTGACATGGATCGCATGTATTCATATCCTAGAAAAACAGGACGTGAAAGAAAAACTGATAGGAATTATTACGGCGGTGATTCCGGTATGAGAGATTCCAGAGAGGGAAAGAGCGGAATGAGCAGAAAAACCTACATGGAGTCAAAACAGATGTACTCTAGTGATACACCGGAGAACAAACAGCACAAAATGAGAGACCTTGAAACCTATATGAGAGAACTTTCCGATGATGTTACGGAAATGATCTCCGATTCTACACCGGAAGAAAAAACAATGTTGAAAACAAAACTACAGACTCTTGTGCAGCACTTATGATTTTTGAACTAAACGGTGTGGAGTGGCATGTAGAGTTTGTAGCACCAGGAAGTAATCTTTTAAGGCGTAGTGATGGCTCTCTAAGTGTTGGGGTTACTGACAATCTTACCAGAACAGTATATCTTTCCAATTTGTTACACGGGAGATTCCTTGATAAGGTAATTTCTCATGAATTATGCCATGTTTGGTGCTTTATGAACAACATATATATGCCGATAGAAGTAGAAGAACAAGTTGCTGACTTTCTAGCCACTTACGGGCGTGATATTTTTGACATGGCAGATTTTATTTTGAGTAATCTTATGGAAAACGAGATTTATGCATAATTTTTAAAATTCTACCATTACACATGTCCACTTCTTCTGATATAATAATAATTGTCCAGAAGATAAGTACACTTCATTGTCTCCAGCAAAAGGCGGTACGAAAACAGAGTCTTGAAATATAGGCTCTGTTTTTACTCAAAAGAATTTTAGTTTTTGACATTGACTTTTTTATATATTTATTGGTATCTTGTTTGTAAAGACAAAATACTCCAGTGAAGGTGCTGGATAAAATAGAACGGAATAACGACCAGTGAAGCGACTGGTTACTAATTGAACGGAGCAGAGTCTATTAAGTTAGGCTCTGCTATTTCTGACAAAAAAATAAGAGTTGCCAACCGACCAAAGTGAACAACTCTTAATGTAACAAAATCCAAAAGGATATTTACTAAATTATTTTAACATATCCTTTTGGAAAAAAACAATATTTTTTCGAAAAAAGGAGAAGAAAAAATGAATGAATTAAAAGTGTTTGAAAATGAGGAATTTGGAAAAGTAAGAATGGCAGAAATTGACGGAAAACCCTATTTTTGTGGCAGCGATGTAGCGTCGGCACTTGGATATAAAAGACCAAATGATGCAGTTTCTGCGCATTGTAGGGCTACGGCGAAACACAGTATCCCTATCAGCGGAAAGATGCAAGATGTTAATTTTATCTCGGAAGGTGATCTGTACCGACTTATCACTCATAGTAAATTAGAATCAGCAGAAAGATTTGAAACGTGGGTTTTTGATGAAGTCCTCCCATGTATCCGAAAGAATGGCATTTACGCTACAGATAACGTGATTGATAATATTTTAAATAATCCGGATTTCGGGATCGAGCTTCTAACTAGATTAAAAGAAGAACGGTCAGCAAGAGTAGAAGCAGAACGTACCAATTCTATTTTGATGCATGTTAACAAGACCTACACAATGACTGAAATTGCAAAAGAAATCGGTCTGAAGAGTGCTGTTGAATTGAATAAAATTCTTTCTGATAAAAAGATACAATACAAAGTAAACGGAACATGGGTTATGTATTCTGATTATAGCAATTGCGGATACGAAGAAATAAAGCAAGACGTTCTTGATAACGGACGTGTTATTTACCACAGAAGAATAACTCAGCTTGGAAGAAAATTTATACTCAATTTATTTGATATGAAAGCTGCATAACCACCAAACAAAAGCGACCTACGTAGGTCGCTTATTTTTGTGGTGTTATTTATTTTTTGGAGTTTTTACTAATGCAATAATAGCAAGTACAACATTTATTGCACACCAAGCTGCCCAAATTTTAAGATCTAAGTAGCTTCCAGCTAATGCAAGACCAATGATTGTTGCTAATCCAAACAGTATGATAAGAGCAATATTTCCGCCTTTTCCTTTTGAGTTCCTTGTAGCAATTGAAACAATTCCGCCTGCCAATAAGAAGATCGCAACTAATACTCCCGCTGAACCTCCAACTTCTCCATTATCTGATAATGTGTTGCTGATTCCGGCTGCACATGACTGAAAAGATACAATCAAAAACAGCACGATTGACAATATACCAGATACTAATTTCCAAACTTTCATTCCTTTTTGCCCCTTTCGATAAGTGATTTAACCATATTTTACTATATATTTCAATAGTAAGTTAATTTTCCGATTTTGATGTATACTGGGCTGACATTAAAGAATTTTGAGAAATCGAGTTTTCCGATTTTAAATCGGGAAACACAAAAGGCGGAAGGCCTGAAAAATTAAATAGCTTAATAGTGTAAAAAAGAACTGCCATATAATTTTAGGTAGTTCTTTTTTATTAAAATTCATAAAAAACTATTGACTTTTGTCATAACAAATATTATACTTTTGTCATAACAAAAAAGAAAGGAGGTTTTAAGATGTCACCGAGAACTGGAAGACCCACAACCGACAAAAAAGCAAATAGGGAAAGTTTTCGGTTTTCTGACAGCTATATCGAAAAGTTAAATTACTGCGTCGAAAAGACAGGAATGTCGAAAACAGATGTTGTCAGAAAAGGAATAGATTTGGTATATCAGTCTATTCTAAATGAAAAACAAAAATAGAGTAACCGTTGTGAGCTTGCAAACCTAAACGATTACTCTAAGAAACTACAGAAGCATCAACTTCTGACAAAACTATCATATCATTTGTTGCTGCTTCTTACAAGAGCAATATATAAACAGGAGAATATGTAATGAAAAAGATAACAAGAGATGAATTAACAGAGGTAATGAATGAACTAGATAACAAAACAAAAGGGCTGTCAAGCAGAGAAATAAGTGAGAAGTTCTCAAAAGAGTTCTTTTCTTTGCTGACCGTGGCTGATTTTGCTACACTTGGCAAGACAAAAGCACTTATTTATGCGCTTAAGCTTGGATATCTGGCAGGCAAGAACGAGAGATAATGTGCAAACAGGGCAGAGTGTAACAACTTTGCCCAGTTGCTTTGTGGGTACAATCTATTATGCTTTGTGGGTACAATATGTTTGGTTTGTGGGTACAACGTATCGTAGTTTGTGGGTACAACATGTTAAGGTTTGTGGGTACAATATGTTATGGTTTGTACCCACAAAAGATAGGGGGTTTTAGCATGGATATTAACGAAAGTGCAAATCCAACGAATATTCCTAAGAATCATACTCTTAAATTCAGATATGATGACGAAATCGAAGAAAAATTAAGGTATCTTTCGGAAAAGCACTTTGTATCTAAATCCGAGATCGTCAGGAAAGGGATTGAAATTCAATATAATGAGGAAAATGAGTAATTTGGTATTGACTTTTTATGTGTAACCATTTATAATAAATGTGTAACCAAAAAAGAAAGGAAGTGACAACATGTCTCCAGCAAAAGGAAGACCTCCGTCAAAAGATCCGAAGAGAAATGATACTAGAATAAGGCTAACAGATAGCGAGGCAGAAAAATTAGAGTATTGTTCTCAAAAAACCGGAATGACAAAAGCTGATGTTATCAGAAAAGGTATTGACATGGTATATGCTGAGGTTACAAAAAAATAGAGATTCACGCGTACTTTGGTCAGTTACGTGAATCTCTATTACCCGAAAGAAGTTTTCTCTCGCAAATATTATAACGCATCAGGAAACTTCTTTCAATAACATTTTTTTGAAAATGAGTTTTTATTATGAACAAAGCTATGGATAACAGACAAAAATTACATCAAATGATAGACAGAATCGATAGTGACAGAGCACTTGCGTACCTGGAATCATTCATCAAGCATTGGATTAACGAGTTTTCCGTTGATCTTAAAGGAGGACAGGGATATGAAGAATAATTTGCAAATGCTCAATGTAACTCTGACTTCTTTGGAAGTTGCTGAGATGGTAGAGAAGAGACATAGAGACTTAGTTAGAGATATCAAAAAGTACAGTAAATATATTGAGGAGTCCAATAATGAATTAGGAGTGCGCAAAAATGCGCAGTCATCCAAAGAAGATGAATCAGGACAGCTCAAAATTGAGCCGACCTCAAAAAATGATGAATCCAGCGACCTCAAAATTGAGGTGGCTAAAGATAATGAGCGCAAAAATGCGCGCATTTCAGATGGATTCATTGATTTAACTGAATTTTGGCAAGAAAGTACGTATATCAATCAGCAAAACAGGGAAATGCCATGCTACAACATCACCAAGAAAGGCTGCGAGTTCATTGCGCACAAGTGTACCGGAAGAAAAGGAACGGTCTTTACTGCCAGATATATCAACAGATTTCACGAAATGGAGCATGAAATCACCGGAAAACGCCTTGAAACCAAGGGAAAAGTGCCAAATGTGGCGAATTGTCCAGCACCACCGGCGAAAAACTGGTATCGGAAGAACCTTTGGAAGATAAAACCGTGTGCTGTTAAAATGTATTGTTCCGTGGAAGAATTTCTGGTTTTTTTGTTTGAATACTTGAATAATTTCTTTGATACCTTAAAAGCAAAGGAAATATATGAGGAACAGACTGGAAATACGCTTGAAAAAGACGTTGATTTGCTTGATTTCTTCCCAGATATGGGAGAACGTGCACAGTAAATTCTTAACTTTACTTATAGCTACAAGATGGATAAATAAATGATATAACGGTAGTTATATAAATACATTATATAAATAAATTATATAAATACAATTAGATATAATTACATTATATCGTTCGTCAATAAAACCCTTATGAACACAGCGTTTTTAAGGGTTTATGAATAATTGCAATTATATAAATAAATTATATAATGTATTTATACTTGTTTTTTTCTAAATAAATTATATAATGTATTTAGAATATTCGTTTATTTTTTCAAAGGAGGTCGCATTATGAAAAGAACATCAGATTCACAAAAGAAAGCAGTTCAGTCATATGAAGAGAACAAAGACGTTATTAGAAGCATTTTACCCAAAGGAACAAAGGAAAAAATAACATCATACGGCTATACGTATAACGCTTTTGTTAACGAAGCTGTAGCAAGAATGCTCAAATCTCTGGAAAATAGCACCGAAACACCTGAAAAAAAGGAAATTATACCCGCTGAATCAGTGCCGGAAACCAATGTGAAAGAAAAGAAAATTACCATTCAACAGCTTCAGGAAATGCTTAACGAGAAATCGGAAAACAACAGGCTTATGAAGGAAGAAGCTGCCAGAAAGAAGAAAGAGAAAGAAGAAGCAAGCAAGAAAGAAGAGGAAGAATGGTACAAAAAATACGTGGAAAAAATCAGGAAAAAAGCAAATGGCGAAGATGTTCCAATTGACGAAGAAAAAGAATCGCTCAGAAGGGAAACAATTTCCAAAGCTAATTTTGAAAGTGAGGTGTAGCAGATGGGATATAAGTTACCAGAAGATGCAACATACTATCGCTCTGAAACGGACGGATACGCGATTTACAATGCTGAATGTAAGTTTATAGGAAGAGCACCAAAAAATGAATTTGCGGTACTGAATACGAGCTTACAGAGGGTGATTCTGGAAGAAGAAAAGCCTATGGCAGAGATTATGAAATGCGATTTGAAAGAAATACAGCCAGGTATGTATATCTGCTCCGTAAGTGATGATATGAGAGCTGACTTGGAAGAAAAATAAAAAACATTTTTTCAAAAATCCGAAAAAGTCGCGCGTTTTAAGGGGGTTTTTCTAGCCACTACTGCCCTTCTAAAAAAATTTCACACCCCAAAACAAAATATGCAATTTTTTTGCAAACAAAAAATATGTCCGGGAAGACGTTCAGTTAGACAACTTCTTGAGCATATTTTTTATGTCTCTGTATGTGGTTGTTATATACCTGTGGCGCGTGTATTTGACCGTATAACGGCTTTCAATCTATTAAGGCACAAGTTATCGAATAATATGTCTGGAAGCCTAAAAACGTCAAATACACGTTTGCACAGGTGGCGCGATTTCCTACAAAATGTTTATAGTTATTAACAGAATAACACAGCTTTTTTATTTTGACAATAATTTACATAAAAAATACAGCCCGGATTCCTCCAAGCTGTAAAATTTATAATTGGTATGCTACCGCATAGCATAAAGCATATATCAAGTAAATTGTCAGCAACCGGACAGAAAACCGGATCAGCTTCTTTACTTTTCTTTTCAAATATCTCTTAGCCATTTCTTTTCCGTGCGTGATCTGCGTTACACCCAAATATGCGTCAATAGCTGCATCGTTTGCGCGTTTCGTTCTTTCGTCTGTCGCTTCTGGAAGAGAAAGTAAAAATCTGTGGTATTCTTTCAGCTCTTCCGGTGTGAGTTGTCCAAGCTTTTCAATTCTTGCGGATTCCTCCGGGTCTAATGTATATTCTTTTATCATTGTTGTAATCTCCTAGAAATAAGTATGTGCGCATCTTTTTGACTGCTCATAATTTGCGCGCATGGCGTCGGCGGTGTGCTCGATTCTTAGCAGTGCAGAACCGGGAACGGTTCCCGGTTCTGCATACTCTGCATACCATGTTATTTCTCCACACTCTGCAATATGAGCGACTTTTTTATAATCTCCGTGTTCTTCTACAGCCTTGTTGTAGACTGTAGCACCGTTTCCGAAGAATCCGATAAATAAATCAAATTTTTTCATGCTTGTGACCTCCTTATAACTCTGTCGGTTGTTCGTATCGTATGATCGTGACCTCTTCGCCGGTGCTCTGTAGACATGCGGTTCCGTTGTACATTGGACCGTTTAAACCGGTCAAGATTGGCTGCGCCTGTAATTCGTCACGCTGCCACGGTTTATCGTTGTACTCTCTGATTAGAGAGGTAAATTTTTCTACTGTATCTATTTCCTTTGGAAGGTCGTACACGCATGTACGACCGTCTAATAATGTTCCGATAATCATTATAAAAACTCCCTTCTGTTAAAAGTTGTATACTTTTTTCTTTTTCTGTTCGTTTTCTTTTTGGCTTATGCTTGAATCGTCAAATACAACTTTGAAACCATCACGAACAAGATCTTGTGCCATCTTAAAAGGATCAATTTTTGGAAAACTGCAAGTATATTCGATAACGTTCATTCTGATTTGTCCGTGTTTCCGACCTAATTTTTTTAAGTCATTTTTGTAAAATTCAAAAATCCTGCTTTCTTTGCTTGCAACTGTTATTTTTCTAAATACATCAATAGTCTTTTCTGCTTCAGCTCTTTTTCTGTCGCTCATATATCCGCGACGCTTGTTTTTCAATGCTTTCTCTGCTGTTGCTTTGCTAACAATTCCATAATTTGCGGCACGCCTCAGCAGTTTGACGTCTTCAACGCTTAATTTGATGGCTTTAAGCGTGTTGCAATTGATTTCATAGTTGTCTTTGTCTTCAGGGTGTAAATCCTCAGCAAGTGGGATATATTCATCTGTCCCCATGTTCTCGCCGATATTCCAAATAAAGTAATTTTCCGGAATCTTTTCAACGATTTCGAAAACGTCAATGCCCTCGCAGAATGGCATCCGACTGCTATAAAGTTTTCCGTTTTCAATTTTAATTTTCTTCATTGTCTTTTTCCTTTGATCCTGTTATAATAGATCTACCTTTCTTTTGATTGGTGCCGATCGGGTTTAGTTGGTAGCTGTTCCGATCGGCTTTTTGTTTTGTTGTTTTCTATGGTTATAATATAGCATAGTTTAATAATTACGTCAATAGCATAGTTTAATAATTTGAAAATATTTTTTCTTCTTATATAATAAAGAAAATAAGCAAACTAAATTGACAAGCATAGTTTAATAAAGTATAATAATATTATAGATAAGAAAGGAGTTTGACAATGGCATTCAAAAATAAAGAAAAAGAACTAAGCTATATTGCACAATATCAAAAAGATAACTATGATAGAATCACAGTGATGGCACCTAGAGGAACGAAAGACCAGATCAAGAAGGCTGCCGAACTGAAGGGAATGAAAATATCCGGGTTTGTTCTTGATTGCGTTCAGAAAGAACTTGAAAGAATGAAAGAATAGTTTAATAAAGTATTGACGAGAATAGTTTAATAAAGTATAATAATACTTGTAAGGAGCAGAAAAACAGATTCCAGAGAGGAGAAAGTGAAAATGAAAAGATATGAATTTACAGGAACGAACGAGCTTACTGAAAAAGCTTTCCAGGTGTACAATGATAGCTCTTTTACATTTTGGAAAGATGGCGAAACATTTTTCTATAGTGATAATCCGAGCAGCGAAAAGGTAGAGCTTGGATCGCTGGAAGATGTAAACGAATTTCTTGAACAGTTCGTAGATTAAAATAAATCAAGACCGCGGGAGCAGAAAATATAATTTTTCGGAGGTATAGAGCATGGAAAAAGTAAAAATGTTTAACGGTAAAATGTTGGAAATTGGCGATAAAATTTATTTTGCGGATCTGTGGCAGTCTGACGATGGAGATGAAGAAGAACTTCTTGATTCTGGCTGTGTATGGGTGGCAAATGGTGAAAGTGACGAGCCAATCATAGCGGATTTTGAAATAATTAAAAAAGACGAGGAAAATCTGACGAAATCACTTGTAAAAGTAACAGACATAAGATAATATATAAACATGATAAACAATAACATGAGATGTACAAGAAAGCTGATAGTCTGGCTACTTGTGCATCTTTTTTGTTTAGGAGAAAAAATGGCAAGAAAAAATATGAAAATACCGGATTTGGTCGGTACAGTTTATAAGGGATTTGAAATATTAGATTATAAAAGGGAAAATGGACGTTCTTTGATTCTTGTTAAGTGTCCACTATGCGGAAAAGAAGTCTGGAAGCATAAAGACAAGATCGATAGAGGAATGCGCAGTTGTGGCTGCTATAGCGAAAAATTTCATGAAGAAAGAAGAATTGATCTTTCGGGGAAAAAAGTTGGAAAATTAACAGTATTGGAGCCTACGGAAAAAAGATATAATGGCTGTGTAGTGTGGAAATGCAAATGTGATTGCGGAAATATAAAAGAAGTTCCGGCGGATGAATTAAAAAAGGGATTAGTTAGAAGTTGCGGATGCTTACGAGACGAAAAAAGAAAGCTGAACGGGAAAAAAGTATCAAAAATATCGGAAAAATATTTAATTGATGGGACGAGCGTATTGAGATTGACAGGCAAGATCCCAAGTAATAATACTTCTGGCGTCAAAGGGGTATGTTACAATAAAAGATCAAAGAAATGGATTGCTCAAATAGTTTTTAAAGGGCACTCTTATTTTTTAGGCGGTTACGAAAAGAAAGAAGACGCAATAAAAGCAAGAAAGACAGCAGAAAAAGAAAAGTTTGGTAATTTTTTAGAGTGGTATGAAAAAGAATATAAAAATAAAGATAATAAAAAAGATCAAGGAAAAGGCAGTCAATAACGGCTGTCTTTTTTTGTGCTTGTGGGTACAATGTTTCCAAAATGTATACAAATTGTTTCCGAAATGTTTCCACAGATATAGATTTAGGTTTAGATATAGATTTAGATTAAGATTTAGAATTAAAAAGAGATATATTCTTCAAACCTCTTCGAGGTTCTCAGAATATACCAAGAAAAAGTCGCAAAATTAAAGTGCAAATTGCCACGCATCGCCACGAATTGCAATTTCTCAAAAACTTTAGGCATTGCACTTGTATTTTTCTCTTTTGTTGTGTATTATATATATATCAACAACAGAACCGAATCCCGCCGATATGATTATTGGCAAGTTGTCCCAGATGCCGTGTGAGGGAATAAACAGCTGCAAAGGATAGGAGAAGAGAGCAAGGACGGCAAGAAAGAAGTGTAACACGCTCACAGATGGATCAGTAACCAGATCTATTTGTGGGCGTTATTTTTTTTAGGTGTGGAGGTGTAGAACATGGCAAGGAGAAAGAAAGAACAAGAGTTACAATCGGACGATGATTTGTGCATGGCTATAACTCCGGATAATCTCAAGACTGTGGTTAAAGACCTGATCACAAATTATTGCATTGACGCAGGCATTGACGAGAGTAATATACCGCCGGTGGTATGGCTGGATATTATAAACACGATACATGATACTGTCATAAAGCCAAATAGACTATTGCTGTATATCAACATGACCGATGTATCTTATGATGCTGATAAGGTGATGAATGCATATAATATATATAAACATATATGTTTGAGCCATAACCAGATATTAAATATTAAAGGGTTCTTAGATTTTACTGGAATAAACAGACAGACTTTATATAACTGGAATAGTGATAGCCAGTATCTTGCAGGAACAAATGATAGTAAAATATTAAATAGTCAGAGATTAGATATCGCTAAACTGATAATGTCTGACAATGAGCAGAGTTTAGAAGCTATGTTACAAGATCACAAGACTAACCCGATGAAAGTTCTGCCGTCACTTAATCACTGGCACAGCTGGAACCTGCCAGGAGTCAGCAGAGAGAAAGAACGCGAGCCAATGCTCACAGCGCAACAGCTGCCAAGGCTCGGACCCGTAGAACCGGAAGGAATCGAAGAAAAAGATTGATATATTTTAATATTTCAATGCGCAGAAAACAAAATGATAAAATAAATCATTGAACACATTACGAAATTAAGCGAACATGTAGGAAAATGATGTTAATGTATGTGACAAATAAGTGTTTGTCGTATAGATTGAAAAATACAGATCAAACAGGGGGAGGGGGTTAAATGAGAACTTGAAAAAGCCGCTACTAAGTCCTCCGGATTCCCAAAAAAACAAAAAGCCCCCACTAAAGGAGAATCAATATGCTAATCAAAATCACTTTAATACTATTAGTTATCAGCATAGCACTTTTTATTATTGCAAGAGTGTATTTCAATACTTTAAGTGTCAGTAATAAATTCAGGCTTAATTGTACAACCAATTACAAAACAGGTGAGAAGATATTGTTTATGATTATTGGATTCACTTACATGATAACATTTGTGATTGCGGTTATGGCAGTTATTAGTTTGATTATCAAATACCTGTAGGAGATGCTTTGAAAATGACAACAGTAAATATTCTTGGAACTGAATATAAAGTGATTAGGGAACCATTCAAAGATAAAGATATTGATGGTTATTGTGATTACACATCGAGAGAAATTAGAATCAGGGATGACAACGTAAATGAAGTTGGTGATTTTGATGAACTGATGCGAAAGTAGCTACGGCATGAGATTATACATGCTTTCCTTGCTGAAAGCGGACTTCAATCAAATTACGAACATTACAAACAGTTCGGGCACGAAGAGACAATTGTTGACTGGGTAGCCATTCAGTTTCCGAAGATAATAAAAGCTTTTGAGAGTGTAAATGCGCTTTAGGAGAATGTGCGATGGGTGGTTCGAAAGTGACTGAATCACAAACGTTTTTGTTTTTTGTTTAATGATAATCGGGTGTAAGAGGAGAACAACATGACTGAAGATAGAATCATAAAAGAAAAAGCGCACGGAGTCGTACTTGAAACATCTTGCCAGATTGTGACAGATGAGATACAGAAACATGATGTATTCTATCATTCGTTACTTGATGGAATCAGGTCGACAATTTGCGAATACGGACGCGGATGTGAAAAGGAAGCGTATGCATTGGCTGAAAAAATCACATTATTTCTTGCAGGAGAATAGAGATGCGGATATTTGGTAAAGAAATTACGGATGAATGCTCCAAATGTGGAAACGTACTTGAATGTGAGCTATTTCGTCAGGGACACGGAATAAAGCAAGAGAGAACAAATGTCCGGGAAATGGTTGAATGCCAGATGGAGCATAAAGATAAATGGCAGAAAACAAATCAATGAGATTCCATCCCGTAAATGCTCAACGGGTGTGAATAATAATATATCACGGAGACTAAAATGAGAAGAGGACGACCACCGCCTAATAAGTGCAGAACCTATATCTTGATCGCTTTTAAAACTAAAACCTATAGTAATTAAACAAAAAACCATGCCGGAAACCATCAAACCGGCATGGATCATGAGAGAAAATGAGAATAATAAATCAAGACAAAACAAATTCAATTGAATTTGAAAATCACGACATATTTGTCGATGGAAAATATATAATTTCTGTTGGTGTCTCAAAGATGATGCTTGGACAATACAACACAGAAAATAGAGCACGTGGAGTATTTGATGAAATCCACGAAGCGTATACGGCGAAGACGCCAATTTACATTATGCCGATTAGTTAAAATTTCGATAGATTTTTCATGCGTGCGCTGGCGTGAGCGCACTATCCTTTCATTACCCACTAGCGGAAAGCTGAATAAAAGACCGTCACAAGGTATGGTGGGTTTTGCGGAAATCAACCCAGTATCTTTGCGAAGATACTGACAGTCACAGGCTGCAAAAAGAGTTTACCTTGCTTTAGTAGGTTCCAAACACATGAACGATGGTAATTTTGGTAAAACGCCATCGCAAGCCGTATTCCAATAATGGTATTGGAGATGTTTTCTAGACATTCGGTAGGAAACGACTTGGAGGTTCGAATCCTTCATATGGCGTTTTTCAAGTTTTTGCGGTTCTTGGAAACGAGGAACTATTAACAGCCATCGCATTCTCTGGTAGTAAATCACATAAAAACCGCATTTACTATCTGCTATCATAGCTCAATTGGATAGAGCAGTTGATTACGAATCAACAGGTTTTCGGTTCGAGTCCGAACGGTAGCTTTCCGTGGTTGGTAACACGGAGTTGCACATTTTTAGTCCCTCGACTGGTTTTATTGCGGAGCGATATGTAATAGACGGCGGTCTTCCAGTCAAACAATTAAAGCAGGAGAGTGAAACGGATAATCACACAAGGTTCATACCCTTGTAATAATGGGTTCGACTCCCGTGTCTGCTATTTCAAGTTAAGCGGTTCTTGAAGAAACACTTATTAACATTATCAAATCCACTATAGTAAATCAAATAAGCGTTATCATACACTAAAAACCGTATTGCAAATTCAAAATATGATTACCTCTGTGCAGATGGATTTTTCAGTCCTGCCGAGATGCAAAGGTAACGAGATAGGCTTGTTCGAGATATTGGATAAGCTGATTTTTTCCACTGGAAGTGATTCCATTGGTGGAGATGGAAACCATCAACAATGCCTTGCAGTGTATCATCATAGAGAAGTCAATAGCAGAATCCTTGTGGTCAGCGTAAAATAGACGTCTGCGGTGCAGAAATAATCCAGTGATGTGAGTAGTGTGAGAGACTACGTACTAACTGGAAATTCTCAATAAGCTGATTTGCCTTGAATCCGAGAAATCGGAGTATAACACAAGAAATTCGTTAAAGTAGCGGTATGGCATGATAAAAATAAAGCGAATAGGTGTAAGACATAAGATTACAACTATGATATTCTGAAAGAACCGTAAAATTTATGGGCATCAATCCCATGTGTGCTTAGACAGTGGTAGGAAGCCAAGAGTCGCTCTCGGAAGCTCAGACCTATCATCACAGTGGCAGAACATGACTTTTACCATGATGAATAAAGGGAAGCCTTAATCATGTTTAAAACAATACTTCAATTCAGTAAATGCAGAGTTTACTTGACCGTTCTCTGCATTTTGGCGTATAGCTCAATGGTAGAGCGTCCGGCTGTTAACCGGAGGGTTGCCGGTTCAAGTCCGGCTATGTCAGTTTCGAGAAAAAGGAGCGTGATGAAATGAAAGTGTATGTAATTACATCTGGTGAGTATTCTGATTATGGCATTCGAGCAGTCGCGTTAAGTCGAGAGAAAGCTGAACTGATATGTGCAATGCTGAACAGTACAAAAAGATATTATAGCGACGTAGCTACAATTGAGGAATACGACACAGACGAAATTCAAATAGCTGCCACATTTCCAAAAGATATGCCTCAAGAAAAAGCAAGAAAAATCATGAAAGATAGAGTAGCGAAATGGAAAGCGGAACAAGAGGGCTTGTAGAAAGGAGAAATGAACGATGACATTTAAAGAAGCATTTGAAGCAATGAAACACGGAGCAAAGGTAAAACTTCCGGGATGGAATGGTTACTGGTGTTGGGATGATGATAAGCAGACAATTATGATTCATTGTAGACCGAAAGATTCCGATAAAGGACAGGGAGATGTTCTTGATATCCGTGAAACACAGAGAGTGGAATATACTTTCATGCACACACAGAGAGACGATTGGATGATTGCCGATGAAGAAAATTGCGGTGTTCTCGGTGGTCAGTCAACATTTGGATTTGGAGATGCTATCCGTTATCTAAAAAGAGGACTTAAGGTAGGTCGTAAAGGTTGGAATGGTAAAGGAATGTATTTATTCCTGTGTTTTCCGGCATCTATAGAACCAAAAGCCGAGAATGTAGAAATATATTCAGCTAGACAGAGTATAGCAATACGGACAGCGGACAGTTCAATTGTTGTTGGCTGGAATGCTTCTCAAGATGATATGCTTGCAGAAGATTGGGTATTTGTGGAATAGCAAAAAAAATGATGATTAGGGTAAACAAACTTTTAACTGCTTACGTTGAGAAAACAGGACAGAAAGTAACTGGATTCCTAGAATTTCATTCAGTATGCGGATGTAGAATGGATGCATTTATCCCGAAATTTGAAGTAACACAACTTGGAGTGATACCATTTTCTCTTTTCTCAAATGTAACTGTTGGCAATATTGCATTCAGTGCTTATTGTTGCGATGATTCTTTCGTTGGCAGAGAACCGATAGCAGCGGAGGCGATTTATGAGTTTAGCAAAAATCTTCAATTTACTGAGATGCAGTCGAAATAATATTTCGTGTAATGCTGATATATTGACGATTGAAGATGCCAGGAATAAATATAAAAATTGTCAGTATGCGGTAGTGAACGCATTGGACGGTATTCCAGTTTGGATATGTAAAACGATCGAAGACGCAAAGGAAGTTGTCGAAGAATGGCAACCATATTGCTATCTACCACTTTTAATTGTTGACTTATGGAAGAACTAGGAGAATACGATGAAGATATGTGATGTTGTAAGGCTGTGTAAGACCTATGGAGATAATACAACTTTAGCAGAATTGCAAAAAGAAATACAGGGAAATAAAATCCATAAATGTCCAAAGTGTAGCGGGACTGGAAAAATCACAAAGAAGCGCAATAAAGCTCAGTACTGGGAATGTCGCGATGATTACGAGTATTACGATGTGGAATGCGACCTTTGCAACGGACAAGGATATACAGAACACATGTATAAACCTAAAATGATTCAAGATGGATGGGAACAGGAGGATTAATCATGAAGAAAGCAATGTTAAGTCAGCCGATGGCTGGAAAGACTGATGAAGAAATCGTAGCAACAAGAGAGAAAGCAATTAAGGTTCTTGAGGGAAAAGGGTATGAGATTGTAAATACTCTTTTTACAGATGAATGGTACAGCAATGAATCTATGAAAGAACGTGGAGTAGTTCAGATTCCATTATGTTTCCTTGCCAAGTCCTTAGAAAATATGTCTTTGTGCCATGCAGCGTACTTCTGTAAAGGCTGGGAGAATGCAAGAGGATGCAAGATTGAGCATGATGCTGCGGTTGCTTATGGTTTGGATATTATTTATGAGGAGGCTTAATCATGATTATCACAGGAATAGCTTAAAGGTAGAGTAATGGACTTTGACTCCATTTGTGGCGGTTCGATTCCGCCTTGGCTAGTTGTAAACGTGAATGTGAGGAGTGTAATATGAGTAAGCAAAAACAGTTTGATTCTCAAAAATTTTGTGATGCATACAACGCTTTTGCTAGTAGAAAAGTTACAATGGCGGAAGCAGCTAAAATGGCGGAAATGTGTGAGCCTACATTTAGAAAATATCTCAGAAAACTTTTGATGGGGGAACCGTTTCCTAAAGGATTGTTTGAAGCAGAATACATATGGACGTTAAATGGAGATGCATACAAAGATGAGAAATAAGAAAAACGCAAAGGAAATAATATCTCGCTATGCTAGTATGTAACGGAGAAATTCGGAAACTATGATCCAGAATGAATGCGATAAAAAAGAAAAAATTGTCAAACAATTGTATATGTCACAAGGAAAAGTAACAGAATTGGTAGAGGCTGGATACACTGTTACAATCAGACCTGTTAAAGAGGGATTGAAAGTTACTTACCACAAGGAAAAAGTTGTGAAATAGGATGAACTATATTCTCACAGAAAAAATAATAAAGATCGCCATTGCCCGGATGCGGATGTGGAACAGAGAAGTGTCTCTTGACTTTTTTAGTTAGGAGGCACTTTTTTGTTATGGCAAGTGAATACTTGATAAAAACTGTAAATGGGTATGAAGACTATATAAAAAATCATGAAATTGACGGACAGGTGCTAAATGCTTATGTAATGGCTACTCAAACAGCTATTTGCACAGAACATGACATTAAATACGGCGTAAAAGTCTCAAATCGAGCAAAAGAAATTATCAATTATTTGATAAAAAAGCAATCAGGTGGCACATTTGCACAGCTTGAGGACTTTGCACAAGAAAATAAGACGGAATTTGAATTGATAAATATTTACTACAAGCTGCTAAAGATGGAAGCACCGGATGTTTTGGACAGCTACATGCTGTATGTTGAAAAAAACAGAAAAAGAAGAGATAGATTCTATGAACCGAGAAGAAAAACACTAAAGCTTGTAACAGACAAACTCCAACTGCTTGAAGATGATGAATTAGACGAATTGTTTGTTCACATGCCGGCAAGAACTGGTAAAAGTCAGGAGTTGACTTTGGCTACTTCTTGGAAGTGCGCACGCAATACAGAAGCAAGTAACCTGTATGTGACATACAAAGAAGGACTTGGAGGAGCATTTCTTGATGGCGTTATAGAAATCTGGACGGATCCGATCTATTGTTTTTCTGATGTTTTCCCGAAAGCAATTATTGTGGATACAGATGCAAAAAATAATAAGGTGGACTTACAACGTAAGAAAAAGTACAAGTCTTTATCTGGAAAAGGTCTCACATCCGGTCTGAATGGTGAATACGATGCCTACGGATGGCTTATTATAGACGACATTCTGGAAGGTATTCAGGATGTATTAAACCCTGACATCTTGCGTAGAAAGCAGATTATCTTTGATAACAACGTAATGAAACGTAAAAAAGAAAAATGCAAAGTTGTATATAACGGTACAATCTGGAGTTTGAAAGATATTTACATGAATCGGCGTGATTTCCTGGAAAACAATCCAGAAGCACAAGACATTCGATTTGATGTACTTAAAATACCGGCTCTTGACCCGGAAACGGATGAGAGTAACTTTGATTATGATTATGGAGTAGGTTTTTCGACGAAATATTACCGTATTGAGCGTGCAAAATTCGAGGAAAATGATGATATGGCTGGATGGTATGCACAGTGTCAACAGGAACCAATTGAACGTGACGGAGCAGTATTTAGTCAGGAACACATGAAATTTTACAATGGAGTACTTCCGGCTGAAGAACCATACCGCATCTGCGCAGCGTGTGACGTTGCACTTGGTGGAGAAGACTATTTGGCTTTTGCTGTAGCATATATGTATGAAGATGGATCGATTTATATTGATGATGCCATATTTGATAATTCTGAAAAGAAGATAACTAAACCGAAAGTTGTTGATATGATAATTGATCACAATATCGGAAGTGCGTATTTTGAAGCTAACCAAGGTGGAGAGGGATACAAGGATGAAGTAGATACGATGCTTAGAGAAAGAGGACACAAAATAAATCTTGTTTCCCAGTATGCACCTACTTCAATGAGAAAAACTCAAAGGATTTGGGATAAAGCCGGTTCTATTCGTGAATGGTATTTCAGAGATACCGGGTGCAGAAGTCAGGAATACAGGGCATTTATGAGAAACTTATTTTCTTTCACGATAAAAGGAAAAAACAAACATGAAGATGCACCTGACTGTCTGGCGTCTTTGGCATATTTTATCGAAGGAACGTGGGAACCGTCAAAAGTTGAAGCTGTACATAATCCGTTTAGAGGGGGGTACCGGTAATGAATGCAAATTTTCCGACAAAAGAGAACTTGTCCGAGTATAAGGCAATGCAATTGGAAATTGAGATGATAAAAAAAGAAATAAAAAAAACAGAAGACTCCATATCAGATCTTATTGCAGAAGGTACCGTGTGCGACAAAGTAACCGGAGGTCTCGGAGGAATACAGGGATTTAAAATTGAAGGATTTCCAATATCACTTTACGAAAAAAGAAAAAAACTTCTCAGAAAAAAGGCCAACCGTTTGAGAGCAAAAGAAAATGACTTAATTGAATATACAGAAGAAATTGAATCATTTATAGATACAATTCCAATGAGCAGAGATAGGCAGATTTTTAAGTGTGTTTTTATTGAAGGAATGACCCAGCAACAGATAGCTGATAATTTGTCAATAGATAGAAGTTTAGTAAGTAAAATTATAAGTAAATATTTATAAGTTTCACACAATTCACTAAAAAAAGGGTGTATTATTATAATCAGAGAAAAAGAACAAAAATTCTTTAACCGGAAATGTCCTTCTGAAAGATAAGAAAATGCGTCTTGCCAAACAGGCAGGGCGTATTTTTTATGGAGAAAAAAATGAACGAGTATATTCAAGAAACAATTTATTGTCCGAAATGCCATAGAAAAGTAGGCACATATGATGGACGATCTACGATGAACAAAATATGCAAATGTAAAAAGTGTAACAAACGGGTTGTGTATCATGCAATCGGAGGAAAAACGGAAATTAAACCAATACCGTTAAGAAATTGTAGTAGCGGTATGACATTTGGAATGCAGAGGTAATTTGATGAATAAAGAGACACTACAAGACCTTGTAATGGGGAAATATGGAAGAAAAATTGCATATGTTGACGTTGAAGAGGTCGACCAGAATAATATTCTGAAAATTGTAGGCGAAACTCTTGGAACGTTTTATTTTAATAAACGGGTAGTAAAGTACCTTTGGAATTATGTACACGGAGATCAGCCGATTCTTTATCGTAAAAAGATTGTAAGAGACGATATAATAAACAAAATTGTCGAGAACCATGCGTATGAAGCTGTCCAATTTAAAGTAGGTCAGACATACGGAGAACCGCTACAATGTGTAAGCACAATAAAGGAAGATATAAGCGAATATGTTGACAGATATAATACATATCTAAGATTAGCACATAAGCACGCAAGAAACATTAAATGCGGTGAATGGCAATCAGCTGTTGGAACTGGATTTCTGGCGGTTCAGATTGTAAAAGACAAAAAATCAACCATTCCATTTAGAATTACAGTGCCAACTCCGATGAACACATACATTATATATTCTTCCTTGAACGATGAACCTATCGTTTCCGTACAGGAATTGAAAAACCTTGAAGGCGAATGGTATAAAGTATGCCACACAAAAACGCATCAATGCATTATTAAAGATGGAAAAGTGAGCGGATGGAGCGTACATGCGTTTGGGAATATTCCGATTGTAGAATACCCAAACAACCCAGAAAGAATATCTGACGTTGAATTGGTTATCAGTATTTTTGACGCAATCAATAATATGCAGTCAAATAGGATGGATGGCATAGAGCAATTTGTTCAGTCGTGGGTTAAATTTGTAAACTGCACAGTTGATTCGGAAACATTCAAACAAATGAAAATGGAAGGTGCATTGGTCGTAAAATCAAACAATGGTACGGATAATAAAGCCGATGTTGATATTATGACACAGGAGCTTAATCAATCCGAGTCTCAGGTAGCGAAACAGGATTTAATAGACAATTTCTTGCAGATTCTGGCTATTCCTAAGTTAGAGGGAAATACTGGTGGAGACACGCAGGGAGCTGTACAACTTAGGAATGGATGGGATATGGCAAAAACAAGAGGAAAGCTGAAAGACCCATTCGTTCAAGAGTCGGAACAAAGACTGAATGACGTGATTCTTAACATTATAAGAATTAAAAAGAATGATTGTCCGATTGATACAAGCCAGTTTGAAGTGGTAATAAATCACAGTCCTATGGATAATATGCTTGTAAAAGCACAGTTTCTTGATTATTTGCTGAAAGATGGAACACACCCTAAACTTGCATTTGAATTAAGCACTCTATTCCCTGATAGCGAGAAAGCATACACGTTATCAAAGCCATACCTTGATGTTTTGTACCGAACTGCGGAAGAAGTCGAAAGAGAACAGGTTCAAGATAGCAAAACTGGTAGTACGGAAGAAGAGTAGTGAAACATTGGAGGAATTGCATTAAGTATTGACTCTGATAGAAACCTTAAAGCAATGTATAACGATGGAAAGTAAGAGGTTATCAACGAAACAATATGAAATATGATTATACAGTTATACAAGATGGACAAATGATGGCTATGTAACCAGTGATTATATAGACTTAGACAATTATGATTATTTCAGATTTGTATCCGATTATGCATTTGATGCGTGTGGATATGTAACTTTTGATGATAATAGGAAGGTATTATCATATGTCAAAGACTCAAAAAACACGCTTAAAAGACTTGATATCGTACCTCAAGATATTTTTCCAACAGCAAAATATATAAGGTTTTGCGGTAGCACAAATAACTTGCATGTATATATTAAGAAGCAAACAACATTGATAACTAATGGATTGGAAGAAGCACTGGAAACAGGAAATGTTTTATACCATAAGAAAATTGCTTTTTGTGGTGATAGTTTTACCGAAGCCACTAATTTAGGTAAAACACTGTATGATAATTTCATTGGATGTTACAAATCATTCGGATGGAGAATTGCTAATAGAAATAAAATGAAATTATATCATGACGGCATTTCTGGTTCAACAATGCACGTTGTAAATAAGGAAAATCCAAACGATAGACATCCGTTTGCATACGAACGGTATAAAAATGTTCCCACAGATTGCGATTATATTATTTTACAATTCGGTTTAAATGAAAGTAATATTGCTAATGATGATACTACAAAAGGAACTAAAGATAGCACAGACACAACGACAATGTGGGGGGCATGGAATACAGTATTAGGATATCTTATAGAAAATCATCCGACAGCAAGAATAGGCATTATTATGTCAGATGCTTTGATGCCACAATCTTATTACACAACCCTAAAAGAAATTTGTGAATGGTGGGGAATCCCACTACTCGATTTAGGAGGTGACCCTAATGTGCCCGTAATGAATGGAGGCAGACGAGTTGGTAGTGGTTTGACCTTAAATCCTAAAGTTGCCGAATTAAGAAATGCTACTTTTTACAATGCGGATGGTGATGCACACCCGAATGATAAAGGACATGAATGGAGAAGCACTGTAATTGAAAATTGGATTAGAAGTTTATAATTCGCTAAAGAGGGCGTGATAGTCATGTCATTTGGATATGCTGTATCAAAAAAATGTAAAAAATGTGGAAGAGTTTTTAGTGTAAAAAAGGATACGCTTGAATTTGGTAATAAAAATTTTGATCATTGTCCATTTTGCGGATCAGACGGAATAACAATAAGTGAAAGCTCTATAGCACATTCAATGATGGAACAAAGACAAAAACTAGATAAGATGGAAGAACGAGAATTTTATTAAAGCGAAATTACTTTACAAAGGGAGATGATAAGAATGTCTTGGAAAAGTTATACTCTTATGAAATGTAAGAAATGCGGAAAAGTATATGAGGTAGAAAATAGTACGCTGATTATGAACATGAAAGGTTATGACAGGTGCCCAGTATGTCGTTCGGATGGAAAAGTAGTATCTAGTAAATCAGTGTTAGATGTAATGAATGAACAAAGTAAAAAATTAAAGAAACATAGGAAACGAGTGATTCTATAAAGAAAGCAAAAGGAGATAGACTATGGCACATTTATATGTAATAGCTGGTCATGGCGCCGGTGATTGCGGAGCAGTAGGATATGGATATACGGAGGCAGAGCGTGTACGTGCGCTCGCTTACAGATTATTAGCATTAGGCGGTGGAAATGTCACAGTCGCAGATATGAACCGGAACTGGTACGCAGACAATGGAATCATGAGCCTTAATATTCCGAGTGATTGGCAGATTTTGGAGTTACACATGGACAGCGCAGGAGCTTCGGCAAAGGGCGGTCATGTTATTATCAATTCCGCTTACAGCGCAGACCAGTATGACACGGCACTGGCAAGCTTTATCGGCTCGTTCTTCCCGGGGCGTGCAAAAAATATCGTTCCGAGAAGTGACCTCGCCAACCCGAACAGGGCTGCCGCAAGAGGATATAGCTATCGACTTCTGGAAAATGGCTTTATCACAAATCCCGGCGATCTGAATAAATTCAACGGTCAGATGGATGATCTGGCAAGAGGTATCCTTAATGCATTCGGCATCGCTACGGCATCTCCGGCAAAAGAGGATTCTGACGGTAAGGTAACATCTGGTGGAACATCTCAGGACTCCGTACAGCATTACGGTAAGGTATCCTATCAGTCACATATCCGTGACATCGGATGGGCGTGCTGGCAGTCTGATGGTCGTATGTCAGGAACGACAGGACAGAACCGGAGAATCGAAGCGTTCCGACTTATTCCTGTCGGAGAAACAGACGTAGTAGTGCACATCAAGGATGTAGGCGATAAGGAATACAAGAATATCTCCAAAGACACAATCCTTGGCACCACAGGTCAGAACAAACGTATCGAAGCAATCAAGATTACCGGCAAGGATACGCCATATATCTACAGAGTTCACCAGAAAAACATCGGATGGACGGATTGGACATTCAACGGAAACTGGGCGGGCACAAAAGGAAAAGGATTGCAAATTGAAGCGATTGAGATTATGGCTGCTAAATTCCTTGTCAATCCACACGTCCAGAACAGAGGCTGGTTAGGAGAGAGAGCTTGCGAGAATATCATTGGCATCACGGGTCACAATCTCAGACTGGAAGCCTTTAAAATCAATCCGCTGAACATCGAAATCAAGGCAAAAGCGCATATTGAAGGTATCGGCTGGAAAGATTATGGCATGGTCACAAAAGACACGGTAATCGGCACTACAGGGCAGAATAAGCGTATCGAGTGCTTATGCTTTGAAGGAGATTTTGAGTACCGAGTCCATGTGGAGAATTCCGGTTGGACAGACTGGACGAAAGCTGACGGCGTATCTACACTAGGTACAGTCGGACAGGAACTTAGAATTGAAGCTATTCAGTTTAAAAATTAAATTCAATAAATCAATCAGCCAAATTTTTGGAATCAGCCAAATTTTTTGGCTGATTTTTTTATACATAAAAAAGCATTCTCACGCGTTAGATGGGAAAAAGTATAAATCCAAGCTGATAGAACAGCGAAAACAAATGTAGATACGGAGGTAATAACTATGACAAGAGAAGAAGCAAAACAGAACTTAATCGCGTTAGGAATTGAGGAACCGACAGATGCCCAAGTTACGAATTACTTAAATCAGTTTCACAGTAACAGACCGGCTCCGGCACCGAACCCAAATCCAGCACCAAAGCCGGAACCTCAGCCACAGCCTAAACCGGAACCAGTTCCAAATCCACAGCCGAACCCGAATCCGTCACCACAGAACGATGACGAGATTGAGAAGCTTAGAAAACAGATTGATTCATTGCAGAAAGAGAATATCAAAAAAGACATTCGGGCATATGCAGCTGAAAAAGGTCTGACAGGCGAACAGGCAGATACGGTTCTTGCTGGATTTCAGGACAATCTGGAGATTGCAAAAGCAGCAATCGATTCAATGTCACAGATTATCGCCGAAAAAGAAACAAAGGCAGCGCAAGCCAAGGAACAGGAAATCGCAGATGGTTCCATTAATCCTGGTGGAAATGCCGGAAGAAAAAAAGATGAAGAAAAGCCGGAAGATGTAGCAAATGCGGAACAAATCGTATTTGGCAATAAGGCTAGTGATCAGGCAACAAGAGATTACTACCTGATGAAGTAAATTTGGAGGTAAAAAAATGGGAAAACCAATTGTAAGAGATTTTACGCAGAGTAAAGGTATTTTGAAGTTTTTTCCTTATGAAGGAGCAGCTTGCGTGGTAACACAGGCGAGCGTAACAGTAGCTGATGAAAACGGTATGAAAATTGCAAAGGCTGGCACACCGTATCCATCAAACGATGCGTCATGTCTTGGATATCTTCTTGAAGACGTTGACGTAACACAGGGAGATGCACCGGGAACATACGTATATCAAGGAACTATTGATTGGGAAAAAGTTAAATCACTTTCTCCACAGATTTCAGATGCAGCTAGAAAAGCAACACCAAGAGTTACGTTTTACGGTGCACCAGCAATTACAGAGTAATTAAGGAGGTATATTAGAGATGGCATTACCATTAGCGAAAGCGTTTACAGCAAGAAGTCTTGGAGTTATGTGGAATAACTACAAAGCATCACTTGCACTTCCACCGTATCTTGGAAGACAGAAATTCGGAACCACAAAACAGGATTCACTTGAAATCAGATACATTGTCGGTGAAAATTCACAGCCGGTAGCACTGAAAGCTTCAAATTTCGACGCACAGGCTCCGTTAAGAGATGTTGGAGGATTCCAGGACATTCAGAACGAGATGCCGTTCTACAGAGAGTCCTACATGGTCACAGAGAAAGAAGAACAGCAATATGCAAATTATGCTTCGGCTGAAAATTCTTCTCTTGCAAACCAAGTTCTCAGACAAATCAGTAAGAAACCAATGAATTTGATCCAGGGAGCTATGGTTGTACCTGAGAAACAGATTTGGGAACTTCTTGCGCCGGCAGACGGTGTACCGAAAGTTACCGTAAATATTGAAGGCAAAAAGTATGTGGTTGATTACACAACTGACAATGGAACAGTGCACAAAAAAGACCACTATATTGAAATTTCTGGAACATCTGACAAATGGGATGCACCGGAGACAGCAACACCGCTTGATGACCTTATCAAAACAAGACGTGATTTCGCCAAGAAAACAGGATATTCTCTGACAAGATTTTCGATGAACACTGAGACTTTTGAAATGCTTCTCAATGCGGAGGATACAAAGAAACAGGTTCTTGGAATTACAGCATACAACGGCGGTATCAGAGTAAGACAGGAAGATGTACTTGCGTACCTGAGAGGATACGGAATCGAAATCGAAGTTTACGACAAGATGTATGTTGACGAATCCGGAGTAACTCAGTACTTTATTCCGAAAAACATCATCTCTTGTCAATCAGCCGGAGTATACCTTGGTGATTATGTTTTCGGCAGAACACCAGAAGAGAGAAGTGGAAATCTTGCAAATGGAAACCTTTCTATCGTTGAAACAGGTATTGCTGTTTATACTTATGCTACAGAGCACCCGATCAATACACACTGCGTTGTGTCAATGATTGGCCTTCCGTCATTTGAGGGAATGAACAGCGTTGTTGTTATGAAAGTAGCGTAAGGCGGTGGTTGTATGATTGCAACAAATGTAATCAAAATCGATGGAAAATGGTATAAAGCTGGCGAAGTAATCCCGGAAAAAATTCCGGGAAAATCTTCGTTTGAATTTAATTATACCAAGACAGATATTAACAGAATGAGCGTACAAGACTTACGTTCGTTAGCGACTGGTCATGGTATGAGCAATGTTGATTCGATGACTGGCGGAGAATTAAAGGAATATTTTATTTCGAAATTCAACTTATAAAGGAGAACAGTTATGGCAGTGGCAGATTCAATCAGGGAAAAGGTAACTGAATATTTCAATGACATTCCAGAGCTGAAAGGTCAGGAGCCATCAAAACTCTTGATTGATTTTGTTATTGAAAAATATAAGCAACAAAGGAATTTTCCTAGCAATTTTACTGAAAATCAGATTGAAGATGATATTCAAAGACATATAAGTACTATTGCTATGGCAGTCGTTGATCTGAAAGCGAAAGAAGGAGCTGAGGGAGAATCATCTCACAGTGAAAATTCTACAAGCAGATCATACGAAAATGCTTATATATCCAGTTCGATATTTAATGACGTACTTCCGTATGTTCATTTTTTGTAGAAGATTGTGCGTGACCATTTTACTGATGTCAGCAATATGGTTGCAGGGGATTCGTCGGTTTGGTGGTGGGAGTGACGAAAAATAATCGAATACGGAGCAACAAAAGATGCGTGAAGTGATAACACAAACATATTTCATTGCCCTTCCTATTTTGCTTGGATACATGGTTTGGCTACTGCAAGAACAGAAAAAAAAGCAAACACGATACGTAAAGGAACGTGATGAGCGAATTGCAGAAGAACGAGCCATGAGGAAAGCTAACAGTAAGGGAACTATGCTTTTGCTTCGTGTACAGCTAATTGAGTGTCATAGCAAATACACGCAACTTGGTAATATACCTTCCTACGCATATGAAAACTTTTGCGAAATGTACAAAGCTTATCATGATTTAGGCGGGAATGGAATGATTACCAAGATGAAGCATGAGATTGATGAACTTCATATCAAAAAGAACGTAGATGGAGGCGAACAATAATGGATATTTCTACAATGGGAACGGTACTTGCTATCGTTGTGATTACTTATCTCGTAGGACTTGGCGCAAAACTCTGTCCTAAAATCAAGGATAATAGCATCCCAGTTATCGTTGGTATCGTAGGAGGAATTCTTGGAGTTGTTGGAATGTATGTAATTCCAGATTTTCCGGCAGAAGATGTTCTTAATGCAATCGCAGTAGGAATTGTATCTGGTCTTGCAAGTACTGGCGTAGATCAGGTTAGAAAGCAAGCAAAGAAGGTTGATACCGATGCGAACACTGGACAGAAATAAACAGAAAATGTTGTATTCTTTGCAGACTGGGCGAAACACGCCTATTTATGAAAAAGACGAGCAAGGAAACACTAAATACATTACCGTTGATGGAAAAGAAGTACCAGTGGAATCCGGCGAATACGAACCGGAATATACGGAACCGACAGAATTCATGGCAAACATAAATTCTACCTTGACTGAAGCTTTTATAAGAGTTTTTGGTGTAGAGGATTCAGCGGACAAAGCCACTATTGTTTGTTCAAAAGGGGCATTGCCATTTGCCGTAGGGACTCGTATTTGGCGAAAATCAGCCGTTAAATACAAAGACACGGCAAACAATTTAAACGTAGATGCCAACACGGCAGATTACGAGGTTATGGCTACTAATGATGAACCATTGAATGAGGATGCATTTCTGCTTAAGAAGATAAGCAAAGAGGTGTAAAGATGGGAAAGGTAATAAAAGCAAATTTGTCAGTAAAAAGCATTACAGATGCGATTGAACAGATTAGGAAGTATCAAGAAGAACTTGATTCGAAAGTGAAAGAGTTTACGAAACGTCTTGCAGAAGAAGGAGTACAGATTGCAAAAGCGAATGTTGTTGACCTTGATGCAGTATTTACGAGTGAACTTCTTGGAAGTATATCAAGTGAAGAAAGACCTTCTGGTAAAAATACATCTGTTTACGTTGTTAAGGCAGATTCAAACCATGCGATATATGTAGAAATCGGGACGGGTATGGTTGGTGCATCATCACCATATCCAGGGAAATTACCTGTCGTGTATGCGCAAGGAAAAAAATTTATTACGCTTAAGGAATCATTTGGAAAGTATCCAGCTGGTACATATGGATGGTTTTATTATAAAAACGGTCAATTTTTCTTTACCGAAGGTATGCCGTCAAGACCATTTATGTACAATACAGGAGTTGAATTGAGGGAGAAAATCGGAATCATTGCGAAGGAGGTGTTTGGAAATGGATAATTCATGGGTATTTGACTTAGAAACAAATCTGTTTTCTATTGTAAAAAATAAAGTACTCAATAAATTGAATAAGAAGTTTCCAACCATTCACTTTACATTGACTGATGAACCAAAAGATGCGACCACAAAATACCCAACTGTATACATGCACGAAATGTCAGGATCAGAAAAAGCAAGAACTACCGAGGGACATACAATCAACGGAATTCAATATTCAATGCAGATTGAAGTAACAACAAACAAATCCCAAAAAGAAGCCAAAGCGGTACTAAAAGAGATTGCATTTGTTTTTAAAGACATGGGGTTTGAAATACAATCATTTCCGGAAGCTAACAATGGTAGCGGAAATTACAGAAGCGTAATGAGAGTGAGACGCACTCTTGGAAATGATGACACACTATAGGAGAGCTGTAAGGCTCTTTTTTTTGTTGCCTAAAAAGGCAGAAAGGTAGGTATAAAACATGGCTTCAACCAGTTACAAAGCAAGAGTTATTGTAAAAGAAATCGCAGATGTAACAGATTTATCAAAAGTTGATTTTGCCGGAACATACAAATTACTCTGTAAAGCGAAGAGTATTCCGGCACCAGTATCAGCTCCGAACACTGTAGAATCTACAACTCTTGAGGACGATGCACAGACATTCGAAAAAGGTATTAAGACAACAGATTCGAAAGAATTTACCGGAAACCTTGAAAAAGAGTATCTGGATAATATTGGGACAATGGAAGACAAACGTGTATGCATATTCCATCTGTACGGAACAGACGGTATTGGTTCCGTGGCTAAATATGCTTACGTGGCACAGGTATCTGCTACACCTTCAGATGTTGGCGGAGTAGATGAAATTGTTGAAATGTCAGTAACTGCTATTCCAAACACAGTGGCTAAAAAAGTAACCGATGAATACACCATCGTAGATAATAACGACGGAACATTTACTGTATCAAAGGGGTAACACGTTCTGAGCAAGAAATGTCGGTGGACGCTCAGAACAGTTATTATTACACCGACGAAACGACAATTTAATCAACAAAACGGAACGGGGTGGTCTTCGGGCTGCCCCTTCCCTATAAAAGAAAGGGAAGGTAAGGATTTATGGATACATTTAAAATTAACGAAACTACATGCGTTGCAAAAGATTTTGGATTTAACACGGTATGTGATCTTGAAAAAAGAGGAGTAACTATGGATGACTATTCAGAAACTCCGATGTCATTTTTGAGAGCATATGTCGGAATTTGCATGGGAGTAAGCAATGAAGTGGCCGGAAAGGAATTTGAGCAGCATCTTATCAAAGGTGGCCAGTTTGATAAGGCATTTGAAGTTCTGAAGAAGAAAATGGAAGAATCTGATTTTTTTCGTGCTCTCCAACAGAATGCAGAAAAGGAAATTGCTCAGGTTCAGGAACAAACAGTGCCGGTTACACCAGTAGCACCGGTTCAGACGGCACCTGTGCAGACAATGTAAAAAAATACAAATCCCAAAGAGAATTTTTTGAAAACGAGTGGTTCCCGGCAGCAAGTGTGCTTGGAATCACTTGGAATGAGTTCTGGAATATGAATCCACATATCATAAAAGTCATTGCGAAAGCAGATAAGGAAAGAATTAAAAGGGAAGACTATATTAACTGGATATCAGGCCAATACACGTTTTCAGCAATAGTTACTGCGATAGACAATGTTCTAAAAGGTAAAGCTAAGTATATTGAAAAGCCTATTCTTTGGCAAATCATCGAAGATTCAGAACTGACTGAAGAAGAACGAGAGAGAAGAGATATGCTTGCGGAAATCAGGGCTATGGATAAGTGGATTGAAAATGACAGAAAACTTGGACTTCCGGAGACAAGCATGTAGTAGAGCAAAGAGGAGGTGAAGTTGTGGGTACAGAAGTTGATTCAATTGAGTTACAAATAGAAACATCTGCTAAACAAGCGAACCGTTCTCTTACCGGAATGCAAGACAGACTGAAAAAAATAGCCAGTACGCTTTCTGAAATTGGCTCATTAACTCCAAAATTAAACAATATTGGTGGAGTTGATATCAGTGGTCTTAAATCTTCTCAGAAATATCTCGACGGTATTGTAAACAAACAAAAGAAGCTTGGTTCTGCAACTACCAAGCTGAAAGTTGATACTTCCGAGATTAAAAAAGCAGACCAAGGCTTTAGCGCATTGATGAGAAAATACAAGGATTCTAAGCTTAGAATTAACTTTGAAGCTATGAACGAAAAACAGCTTAATCGTGCAATTTCTAAGCTTGAATCTGGCTTGAATAGGTATAAGCAAAATGTTTTCGACACTGCCGAACAGACAGGAAGTGCAATAAATCAGGGGAAAATGTGGGAAAAGAACATCAAAAGTATGTTCCAGTATAAAAACTCGTTGGCAGAAGCGATGAAAGCAAAAGAGGCTTTTAATACTGTAAAGCTTAACCCTGATTTAACTGTAACAAGAAATGGAGAAACACCGTATAGACTTTCTGATGGAGTGAAGGTACCAGAAGCAAATGAAGGGCTGTCTGAGAGTGCGGAAGTTTCAAGTGGATCTATTGAAAAAGAAGCAAGAAACTTGAACGAAATAAGTAGGCAAGCGGAAAAAGCATCGGCTTCGTTGAAAAAAGTTACAGATTCAAACAATACAGGTTTTTTCACAAAGTTTAAAAGCGGAATAAGTTCAGTTGCGGATTCAATACGTTCTTTTCCGTATAATCTTATGGAAAAACTTCGTTTGGACGATAGTTCATTAGGAGGTATGGAAAAGAAAGCTGTAGCGTTAAAAACAGCATTTCAAGCCATTTCTCCTGTTGCTGGAAAAGTATTTCAAACAATTTCGTTTGCTACTAAAAAAGCAGGAGCTGGAATGTGGAACTTTGCGAAAAGTGTAGCTTCAATAAAAAAATCACCACTAAAAATCTTAAAATCTCTTGCATCTTCCTTAAGGGGAGTGAAAGATGAATCTGGAAACGCAAGAATGTCGTTGTTAAAAATGATTGGTTCATCTATTCTCTTTTCAACTATCTTTGGTGTGATCAGTAATATCAAACAGGCCGTAAAAGAGGGTTCAGACAACCTTGTTCAGTACAGCTCTGAATACAATAATAGTATTTCCGGAATGGTTTCATCACTTCTATATTTGAAAAACGCTTGGGCTGTTGCGTTTGCCCCGATTGTTAATGCGGTTGGACCGTATATTTCGGCGTTTATTGATATGATGGCGAGGGCTTTAAATGCGGTTGGTCAGTTTATGGCAGCTCTTACAGGGAAAGGAACTGTTGTACAGGCAAAAAAAGCATGGAAAGATTACGGCAAAACTATTAGTGACACTGGATCAAGCGCAAAAAAAGCTGGAAGTGATGCAAAAAAAGCTGCAAAAGATTTTCAAACATATACCCTTGGAATTGATGAACTTAATATTCAACAAAAGACAACAGATTCAAATTCTGATTCTGATAGTGGTGGTGGAAGTGGTGGAAACTATACTGGACCATCTCCGTCAGAAATGTTTGAAACGACTTCGATTGACAAAGGAATATCTGACTTTGCAGAAAAAATCAGGGAAGCAATCGAAAATGCTGATTGGAAATCTTTAGGAACATTATTAGGAGAAAAAGTTAACCAGATAACGGATTCAGTTGATTGGTCTGGAATGGGGAAAAAAGTTGGTTTTGGACTTAACGGGTTTGTACAAACAATATACTACACTTTAAAGACGATTGATTTTGTTGGACTTGGTAATGATTTAGCAAACTTTATAAATTCCAGTCTGGAACAGATTGATTTTAATACCTATGGAAGATTGCTAGTAAGGAACATTACGGCCTTATTTGATTTTCTAATAGGTTTTTTGGGAAACTTAGACTGGAAATTGGTCACAAAAAGTATCAGTGACTATCTTATAGGGTCGTTTGAAGAAGCTCAAGAGTGGATTGTAGGAATAGATTGGTCTGAAATGGCGAAAGGGTTGTGGCAGAACTTAAAAGATGCTATTTCTGGCATTGACTTTGCCGGAATTGCAAGCAGTTTCTTTAGTCTTCTAGGCACTGCGTTGGGAGCAGCAGCTTCTTTTGTGTTCACGCTTATGTATGAAATCGGAAAAGACATCTGGAACGGTGGCCTTGATGGAATACTGTCGGCTATTAAAGGAATTGGAAGCTGGATAAAAAACAATATTTTTGATCCATTTATTAATGGCTTTAAAGATGTGTTTGGCATTCATTCCCCATCAACTGTAATGGCTGGAATGGGTGTTTATTTAATACAAGGACTGATAAACGGCGCAGCGTCCTTAATCGGAAATGTAGTTAAAAAATTCCAAGAAATCTATGGAAAGATTACCAGTATTTTTGAAAAGAATAAAATTACAAAATTTTTCAAAGACGGATTCCAGAGTGCTTATAATGCCGTAACAAGCATTTGGCAAGGAATAAGCAGTTTCTTCAAAGATATTGCAAACAAAATCATCTCTCCGATTGGTGATGCCGTGAATGGAATCATTAATGGCATTAACTGGGTTCTTGAGAAACTTAATTCCGGAACAAGATTGAAGAAATGGGACGTTCCTAAGTTTGCATCTGGTACAAACGGCGTAGGGAAAGACACAATCGGAATGGTAAATGACCAACCGGGTGGTACATACAAAGAAATGATTGTTCCTCCAAACGGGAAACCTTTTATTCCGAAAGGAAGAAATGTTGTAATTCCGCTTGAAAAGGGAACGAAAATCATGCCGGCAAACCAGACAGAGGCACTTATGGGCGGTATGGGTGTTACTCATTATGCGAATGGTATTGGAGACTTCTTTGGTGGCGTATGGGAAAAGGCAAAAGATATTGCTGGCACTGTTGCTGACTATGTTGAACATCCGGGCAAATTACTACAGATAGCATTAAATAAGTTTGTAGACATTTCAAATCTACTTTCTCCTGTATCGGATATTGCTGGTGGAATTGTAAAAACAATTTTTAAATCAGCAAAAGACTTTATTGCAAACATGTTTAGTAGTAGCGAGGTATCCGGAAACGTAGCTTATAACGTATCAGCCGGAGTGGAGCAATGGAGAGCACTTGCTAAAAAGGCTCTTAAGCTGACGAATCAGTATTCGGAAGCTAATTTGAATGCTCTTCTTATGCAAATGCAACATGAATCTGGCGGTAATCCGAATGCTATTAACTTGTGGGACAGCAACGCGAAAGCCGGAATCCCGTCAAAAGGGCTTATGCAGGTAATTGACCCTACATTCAGAAGCAATGCATTACCTGGATACAATACGAACATCTACGATCCACTGTCAAATATGATAGCTGCTATTAGATATACGGTTGGAAGATACGGAAGTCTTAATGCCGGATGGACAGCCAGAGGGTATAAAGGATATAAGTATGGTGTTGGTCGTATTGGACTGTCAGACATTCTCCCTAAGTATACTGGTGGAGGATTCCCGGAAGATGGAGTATTCATGGCAAATCATGAAGAAATGGTAGGAAAATTCTCCAACGGGCGTACAGCGGTAGCAAACAACAATCAGATTGTTGACGGAATTTCAAAAGGTGTATATGAAGCCATGATCAAAGCGCAGTCTGAGAACACAAGAGAAACGGACTTATTACAAGAACTTATCGAAGCTGTAAAACGCGGAAGTAGGATAGTCATTGACGGACGTGAACTTGTAAACGTTTATGATAAAAGAAAAAACAGAAACGGACATTCATTTACATAGTGTGGTGGCTTAATTGCTACCACACTATTTTTTTAGGAGGAATTTGAGATATGGCTATGTCGGCATTCTTAAATGTGAACGGATACGATTTTCCGGCTCCGAGAAGAGGGTTCTCGTGGACAATAACAACAACTGTAGATGGTGGAAGAAATGTCAATAACGCAGCTGTCGGACAAAGAGTTGGAAGGGATTTATACAAGCTTGACAATCTGGAATGGGTAGGCATATCTCCAGAAACAAGGCGTATGATGCTAAATGCTCTGAAACCGTTCTATGTACCTGTTACTTTTGAGGATATGGCGAATCCTGGAAAGATAATAACAGTAACAATGTACCCTGGAGACAGAAGCGGTCAACCTCTTTTTGTAAACGCATTAACACATATGGTTGAACAGGATCAAGTATTGAAATTCAACTTAATTGATGCCGGATGGGAGTGATAGTAGATGCAAAAGGCAAGTGACAAATATATAGAGTCTATGAAACTTCCATTCCGTAACAGGTCGTATATTCGTGGTTCGATTGGTATTATTAATTCAGAAGCGCAAAAGACAGCGAAGTTTAGTGATGATACAGAGTTCACCGCTTTTTCAAATGGAAATGATGTGTTCACAAAAAGAGCAGCAAAAGCAATCTACGCAACAGCGGAACAGGATTTTTCCAGAGTTGACGGAAGCATGTATTTTTGCCCTACTTTGAGCACAGCTAAATACATGGTGTCAGGTGTTGTAACTAAAGATATTAAACAAGCAGTCAAAATAACATTTGGCGGTGCCAGTTTTGATATTAGAGGACTTACGATTGACTTCGGAGATAATTACCCTACAAAGTTCAATATCACTTGTGGAAGCGTGAATAAGGACTATTCAAACACATCATCCACCTTTGTTACGGAAGATGTATTTGAAAATGTAAGCGAGATTACGATTACTCCAAAAACAATGGCATATGGTGAGAACAGATTGCGTATCTACGCGCTTTATTTTGGAGTTGTAAAATACTTCGATAACTCAAATACCTTGTCTTGCTCAATTACTGATGTTGTATCGCCTATTTCCGAAACACTTCCGAGCAGAGATGTGTCTCTTTCACTAGATAACCAAGATGATTACTTCGATGCGGAAAACATTAAAAGCGCAAGTGGATTCTTGAAAGTAGGGCAAGAGTTAAAAATCGAGTTTGGATATGACATTGACGGAAACGGTAATATTGAATGGCTTCCGGAGATAGTATCTTATCTGGATTCATGGAATTCAAATGACATATCTGTTGAATTTAAAGCCACGGACTATATCAGTTCACAGTCTAATAAATACTACCGTGGAGTATATGTAAAGAATGGCATTTCTCTTTACGAGCTTGCTGTAGATGTTTTGGAAGATGCCGGAATCAGTAATGATAGATATGTTTTGGATGACTACTTAAAGAACGTTAAGGTCAAAAACCCAATTCCGGTTGTAAGGCACACGGAAGCATTGCAGATCATTGCAAATGCCGGAAGATGTGCTATTTTTGAGGACAGGAAAGGAAAAATAAACATCGCCCCGGCGTTTATTCCAAAGAAATCAATCTCGACAAATGGAGAGACTAGCTACAGTAAATCTTACAACATTCTGACAAATGATAAGAAAGATGCATATGCGATCGCCAGTTATAATTTTTCGAGTGTTGATGGCACGTTGCTGTTTTTAGACCCGAATGATGTTAAAAATACAGGGTACATAAGTAGGGAAGTTTCTACGGGAGATAATAAATTCATTCTCGGGAACCCAATTATTACTTTTACTTCGGAAGCAGAGTTTCGTGCATACAATCTTTATATGCAATTTAGAGGTATATCTCCGGAACAGTTCGTGATAAGAACATATCTAAAGGGTAAGTTGCAAGAAACCATCACAAAGGACCTTTTCGAAGAGAAAACAAGGGTTTATGGAAAACTTAAAACTACTATGTTTAAAAAACTAGACCCTAGTACTGGTAAGTTTTTATCAACTAATGTTTCGCTAGCTGGCACATATTATGCTCCGAATTACATTGAAATAACAGATGATGTTATATCCATTCGCTTTCAAAATGATGGAACTAGTTATTTCAATTTTTGCATATATGATGCTGATAAAAACCGGCTGGAAGGAGCTGGTGGAGTAGAGAATACACTTTTTACTCCGACAGAGAAAAGTAAGTATTTTGCGATTTCCTACTGGGTAGATAGTGGAAGGTCTGACTATCCGAAAATTACGGAGACATACAAGGCGCCTTTCAGTGGTGGTTCGTACAAACTGGAAAAAGACTTCGGTTACATTGATAAAGCAGAAATCGAATTTACGAAAGGTGCAAAAAATGCGAGAGTTGCTGTTGATTATCTTATGATTGGCGGCCCGGCAAACTACACAATTCGCAGAAATGATTTGAACGATTATCCGGAGTGTACGCTTGAAAATAGGGCGCACAAAGTCGCTCTTGTGAAAACTGTTTACTCCGAAACATCCGAAGAAAGTAATGAAATCGTGAGCGAAAACGTTACGGTTACAGAAAACAATCAAGTCCACGAGATATGTTTCAGCAATGCATCTTACGGTCTTAGCGTGGCAACAAACAACACGGCGATTAAGGCTGAAATTGTGGAGTGGGGAAACTTTTACGTGAAAGTAAAATTCACTGGTGTTACCGCAAGTGCAGACGTGACGGTAACGGTTTCTGGAAAAGAATACGTTGTAACGCAAAAAACAGATATGGCAAATACGAGCGAAAAATATCAAGAATGGGAAAACCCTTTAATCAGTGAAGATTCTCCAGAATTGGAAAAATGGATTGAGGACTATTATTCAAGTGTGATTGATTACTCTTTGGAATGGCGTGGAGACCCTAGAGTTGATGCAAATGACGCGTTTTATCTTGAAAAGAAAAACGGAAGAACAGCACTTATTCAGGTTTACGAAAACGAGATTGAGTTTAACGGAAGATTCAGTGGAAAAATTAAAGCAAGGCAGGTGGATATGTAATGGCATGGAGTACACCAAAAACAAATTGGAATCTTTATTCAAAATTTAATATTGAGGACTTCAACAGAATCAAAAACAATATTGCGTATTTACATGAAATTGCTGTGGCTACGCTTGGAGGATTCGATATCGAAGACATGGGTTCTGATATGGACAATTATGCTAGCTATTGGAATGTAGATCATTTTAATGCGATTGAACATAATTTACTTTCGATTGCGAATAAAGTTTCCACAAAAGACTATGGACCATATCAGACATTCTACGCAAATGGTATTTTCATCGGGTATCAAGAACTGAACAGGATAGAAAAAGCCTGTGCGGAATTAAAGACAATGATTGAAGATCAGGCGAATATGGTACGTAGAATTCCATTCAAACTTGGAAGATATAAGGAGGAGAGGTTCTAATGGCTTCAAAAGCAACTTTAAAAACAAGCTACAAAAACGATGCATACTCTGGAAACCGAAAATTCAAAATGACGAACAATAGTGACGGAACAGTTTCCTTTGAAGACGTTACTCCGTACACACAGACTGGTGATAATTTTGGCGCAGCTGAACTTAATTCATTCGCTAAAGCTATCAACGAAAGTGCAGATAAGAACGACTTAATGAATGATTTGGCTGGCATAAATTCGAATCAAGGCGTAAGTAAATTTGTTGGAGCACTTGCTATAAAAGCACTTATGTCAAAACTTAGTCTTCTGTTTGCTGAATCAGACACGGTCGGTGGCGTAACGTGGACAACGTCACATGTAACCAATTTCGAAGAAGGCATTAACTATGCTTTTATTGTTACTGTATATGCGAATTTAGATTCTAATAGTAGCAAACAGGAGATAACTTGCAAACTTAATGACGTTATCATTGGACAGGACGGAAATAACAATAAAATATCGTCTGTTTTTATGGGATTGTGCAGTTATGGTGATACAATCGCTGTTTCCAGTTATAAAGATTCTGGTTCATGGACAAATTTTAAGTCAAGAGTATTATTTTTTCCAATTTCCGTTATGGGGTAAAAAATTATGAAAAAGAAAACAAGAAAAAGAATTTTAGCTTTAGTGTGTGTACTTGCGTTATCAATCACGAGCGTAACGCCTGTTATGGCTTGCACGCCACCACTTAAACCACCGTCTGTCGAAATCCCAGATATTACTTTTCAGCCAGATGACGCTCTGAAAGAAGCCATCAACAACGCTGCAAAAAACTGGATTGAGAAATGCATCCTCGGTACTCCGACAGTGGAGTATGCATCGTATTACAAAAGTGCATCAAGGTATTTTAATTATGCTTATGTGGCAGTCAAGTGGACGGAAGTTGAAAATGCAACGTCCTACAAAGTGCGTATCACAAAAGCTGACGGAACATGGAAAGAATACGATACGACCTATACAGCATTTTACTCTACCAATTACACAGATGATTTTATTGCAGATGGTATGGACGGAGCTACAGTAAGTGTCAAAGCTTACGGCGATAACGATACATTCGGCTGTTGGTCAGACGATGTTGCAGTAACAAAATACGGCTTTTAAATGAAAAAATCCCAGTCCGGCAAACGGGCTGGGTATATTATCTTCGCAATACAGCGATCACGATTCCGAATACTATCCAATTCTTTACGTCGGAATAATTTCTTGTATCAATTTCTATGATATCCCCGTATCCGTTTATAGGTTTCATTTTTCACGTTCCTCCTTGTCTCATTCGTCTTATATAACATTTTCCAGACTGTTTATTGATAAGAATGCATGTATCACCGTCTCTTGGTGGTTTCTTTGATACACAAATAATATCGCCTTTTACATAAACAGGGGTTAAATGATTTGAATTTATCCTTATTCCACAGTGCAATTTTTTTCCATATTTCTTAATATATTCAGGGCAGTATATTCGCTGTTCATTTGAACTATCAAGTATCATGCCATCTTTCATGTCACCAGTAAGCACCAGAACATCTAGCATATTATCCGATTCTTTTTCATCAGCTTTCATTTCAAGTTCAAAATTAATTTTTTCACTAATATAAGCTTTTTGACGTTCAGTTAATAGCCTGTATTTTTTCAATATTTCCAATTCCATACTATCCAATTCCAGTAATTCAAACAAAAATCTACCAGTAAGACTGTATATCTTTGGCACGAGTGTAATGTCTACAGAGCTTGTCCGACGAGAGATTATGTTTTTGTACGTTGAAGACGAAATGTTTAAAAGCTTGGCGAATTCTTGTTGTGAATATCCCAACTTAATTCGTTCAATTTCGATATTTTTCGCAAAATTATCTAATAAATCAAGATTTGTCATACAATTGCTCCCTGTCTTTGGTTAGAATATTGACCTTAATTATTAAATTAAATAAAATCAAGTTGCTAAAATTAGATAAGTAAATGCACCACCTTTATAGTATTATTGAATAAAGAAATTTTATAACAGTATTAAAAACTTGTCAATACTTAACAAAGGAGGAATTTTCGTGACGGTAAAAGAAATCAATCAGAAAAGCAACGACAGATGGAGAAAAATGTACTTATCAGAAATCAAGAGGATGTTATTAAAAGTTAACGATGTAAAAACGATGCACTTCATTTATGTAATAATAAAAGATGCGCTTGAAGATTTAGATGGTTGAGAAACAGAACGTGTGTTATGCAATTTAAACCATCACAGCATTGGGACTGGAGGAATTCATTTGGATGAAGTAAAGTGGTACCAGGAAAAAATAATGGAAATAGTGCGAGGAAAAACTAGCATTACATGGCTAAGATTAGTATACATATATGTAAAAGGATTAAAGAAATAAATAAAAAGACAAGGGTTTGCGCACTGCCCTTGTCTTTTTTCTTACTTCCCATCAGAAATAGAATCAATTAATTTTTCTAAAGCATTCCAACCAGCATCATCTAAATTTGATAAAGCTGATATTAATCGATGCTTAAAATTCTTATCATCTAAACTCTGAATGTCTGAAAGCATTTCTGAAATTTTTTCATCTTTCGTAATTGGTAAAAGCATTTCACCGTTTCCGGTTCTCAACCAAAATTCACTTATATGGAAAACTTGGCAGATCAAAGCAATAGCTGCGTCACTCGGAATACTTCTTCCCATTTCGTAAGTTGCTACTGTATTTCTTTTTACTTTAATTTTATCAGCAAATTCTTGTTGAGTAAGATTGTAATTCTTTCTAATTTCTTTTATTCTTTCGTTCAATTTTTCACACCTCCTTTCATGTAAATTAATATAGCACAAAATGTTGAAAAAATCAACAAATAATTATTGACAAAAGTTTATAACCGACATATAATAGTTTTATAATCAACAAGGAGGTGAAAAAAATGTATGAAATTTTAAAAGAGTTGAGAGAAATAAAGAATCTGCTCCGTAAAATTGCGGAAAATACAGAGCAGATTCATTGTATCACTTTGGAAAACGAAAATAAAACTTCTAAAAAAAAGAAATTTAATTTTCGTTAATCCATTCATGATATGAACGTAAAATTTTCATAAATTGATTCAGAGTTCTTTCTTCTACAGCGTGGAATAGTTCACTTCTGTCAGCACTTTTAGAAATGTCGTACATTCGTGGCTCTATATTGAGTGGAACATTTGAAATTGCTGATTGTATGCTCTCTGATTCATTAATAAATTTTACAAATTCATCAAAAGATTTCATAAGATTCACCTCCCTATAAGTTTTATAGGGACATTATAACACAGAAAGGAGGATATCACATGAGCGAGAAAGAAAAAGCTATTGTTGAAAAAATCAAGAAAGCTATTCCTAAAATGTCAGAATTTGACAAAGGATACTTTTTGGGGAAAGTTGAAAACCTTGCTGATGAAGGAAAAAGCAAGGAGGAAGACAAAAGTAGAGAAGAGACCAAAGTATAAGAAAGGAGTGGAAAGATGGCTAAGGTAAAGAACAAAAAATCTGGAAAAGAAATTAAAAGATTCTTGTTAACAGACAAATATGGAAATTCAAGAATTGCCGTGAAAGATGAGAATGACAGGTACTTAAAATTAGAATATTTTATTGAGCATATTGGCTTTGACATCATTGAAGAATATGCAGATGTAGTAAATGGCGATAAGAAAATTAACGAAACTAACTTGGAACTTTCAGTTAAAGTTCTTACCGCCCTTTCATCCGCTTTGAAAGCAGTAACAAGGAGGTGACAAAAATGAAACATGGAGTCCAAAAAATCGAAATCAAGCCTAGAAAAGAAGGAGAAGCAATATCGAATGTGCACTTGTTTATTAACGGAACAGAAATACGCAACATAAGAAAGCTTGAGTTTAAAACAGAGCCTAATTCAGTTCCGACATTAACCGTAGACTTAAATGCATTTGATATTTCGATTGACTCAAAATGTTTGATGTATCAGGAAGGAGTTGGAGCTATTAATTTCATTGAGCCTGTATAAGAAGAAATATAATGTGGAGAAAAAATACACCCAGATGATACAAATGACCATCTGGGAGAAAAAATTAGATTTTACTTCCGATACAAATGTTATTGGAAGCAAGGACAGAGCAAACATATTGATTGCATTTGTTGCCGCTACGCTTATATTTGCAATCATACGTTCCATAGTATTTTTCTGAAGATTCATTAGTATCAGAAGAAATGATATTAATAGAAATCGAATAATCAGAAGATTGTTGCTTGCAGTATCCACGTATTATTTTTCTTTCTATAGTATTCATAAGATTCACCTCCCTATAAGTTTTATAGGGACATTATATCACAGAAAGGAGTAGCACAAGTGAACACGTTAAATATTATACCAGTGTGGATTATAAATACACTTTTTTGCATTATGTCATATTGGCATGGAAAAAGTGAATACGGCTGGGGGATTGTAGGATTGCTAATGAATATTATGTTGGGATTTGTCTTCGCTTTTCTTGCAGTAAAAATGCCAATATTTCTGTAACCCCATTTATCAGATGTATGAATTATATTACAGCAGAAAGGAGACAAGATGAACGAATTACAACAAACCACAAGTTTTCTCACACCAATAGAAATTGAACTCGGTGTAGATGAAAACGGAATGACCACGGCAAGAAAACTTTATAGTTTCTTAGAACTGAGAAAAGCTGATTTTGCCAGATGGGCGAAAACGAATATTACAGAGAATGAATTTGCAACAGAAAATGAGGACTATTGGCGACTCTTCATTGATGCGGAGACGCCGACAGGAGGTAAAATTCAACGAGAAGACTTCCGATTGACCGCCCACTTTGCAAAGAAACTTTCCGTAAAAGGAAACGGAGAGAAAGCGGAACAGGCGAGAGAATATTTTGCGACAGTCGAGGAACGTGTGAAGCAGAAAGCAATCGACTTGACACAGCTTTCACCGGAATTACAAATGTTCAATAAAATTTTCCAGTCAGTAGCGGAACAGCAGTTGGAACAGAAACGGCAAGCCGAGAAAATTGCGGAAGTTGAGAACAGAGTAGATTCCATAAGAGAAGTAGTTTCGCTGAATACAACTTCATGGAGAGATGATACAGGAAAGATTTTGAAGAAAATCGGATTATCACTTGGTGGTGGTCAGTCTTACAGCCAGGTAAGAAACGAAAGCTACGAATTACTTCAGAAACGATTCGGAGTAAACCTTGGACAGCGATTGACGAACAAGAGAAGAAGGATGGCTGACGAAGGAGTAAGCAAATCAAAGAGAGACAAGCTATCTTATGTTGACATCATTGCAGACGATAAAAAGTTAATCGAGGGATATACAGCTATTGTGAAAGAAATGGCTATCCATTACGGAGTTGCTTAACAAAAAAGCTCCACACAACAAGGTGCAGAGCCTATTGTCAAGTACCTGGATATACTTACTTTTAACATTATAGCACAGAAAGGAGAAAAATGAAACAGCCAAAAAAACCGGTTAGGTGGCAAAAGGAATGTATGACGTCGTACAACTTAAATTGCAAGGATTGGTCAGTTGTCAGCGAGTCGGAAAGTTATCTGAAAATTATCAACAAAAAAAGTGGAAAACTGAAATTTCTTGATAAGTACAGGAGAAAAAGCTATGCGATATAGAGAATATCTCAGGCTGTTGAAAAGAGCCGAACGAATACAGGAAGTTGATGAAAGCCTTGGTGGTATCGCAGCTGCTATAGTACCAATCTTGATGGCTACATTGATGTGTGCAATGTATTTCGCGTTCGGCTACAGATAGGAAGTGAATAATATGAGGACATCCAAATTTGACAGAATAATTGAGGAATTGGAGTCGCTCGAAAGAGTGGATGAAAAATTCGAGTACAACAAATCGCAAGCTATCTCTTACTTGAAAAATTGTGCTGACAGGTTGGACGAGCTTGGAATAAAGACAGTTAAAACGAAAGGTGATTCTAATGGAAATACCTAATTACGATAACTGGAAAACTAGATTACCAGATGAACAGGAACCGTCTGATTATTGTGATATATGCGGAGAACCTGTTTATGAAGGAGAATACATAACAGACATATTGGGCGAAAAATGGTGCGACGAATGTCTGAATGAAAGGTTAAGGAGAATGCTATGAATTTAGAAGGAATTAACGTAACACTTCCTATTAAATTGCTTTTCAAAATCATGGAGAAAGCAAATGAGACAAATATTATAAGAAAGCAGATGAAAACATATCTGGATAATGAAAGTTTTCCAGATAGAGAAATAGTTGCGCTGATCTGCGGAGTTGATGTGGAGGAGAAGAAATAATGCAGACAGGAATAGTAATGCCACAGAGTGAATACAGAGCGCATCCTGGTTTGTCATCTACTGATATCAAGAGAATGGCGCAGAGTATGGCTCATTACAAATATTTTCATGACAATCCAGAAAATAAGGATACTCCGGCTCTACAGTTTGGACGAGCATACCACAAGTATTGTTTAGAACCATATGATTTCTACAACGAATTTGCGGTAGCTCCAAATGTAAACAGGCGTACAAAAGCAGGTAAAGAAGAATGGGAAGAATTTGTTGAGGAAAACAAAGGAAAAGAAGTTATTTCCGAAGAGATGTACGAAACAATAGATGCGATGAGAAATGCTTTGTATGCCACTCCATTTGCAAAAAAACTTATATACGGAGAGCACGAAAAAAGTTTTTTTTGGACTGACGAAGAAAGTGGTTTCGAGTGCAAGTGCAGACCTGATAGCTTTGGAAAAGTAGGAGGGCAACCGATATGCGTTGACCTAAAGACTTGCCAGTGCGCAGAAACAGAGAAGTTTATGAGAGATGCCATAAAGCTAGGATATGATATACAAGCGTCACATTACTGTGCTGGTCTTAAAGCAAATACCGGACTTGATTTTGAATTTGTATTCATAGCGCAAGAAAAAAATCCACCGTATTGCGTGAATATTTTACAAGCAGATGAATTTTTTATGAGATCGGGCAACGAGGTGAGGGCTTCTCTTCTTGAGACATATAAGGAGTGTTTAGAAAAGAACGATTTTCCTGCGTACATGGGATTTAAGGATGATATTAAAATAAGCAGTCTTGGACTCCCGGAATGGATGAAGAAAGCTTATGGATATGATGAAGAAAGCGAGGAAGAATAAATGGAAGACAAAAAACAGACAGAAGTTGCTGTACAGGAAGAAAAGAAGCCTGTTGAACACAAAAACAACAACAAGGTTACTGATTATAGCCTTGGAATCTTCGGAACGTCCGACAACTTTATTATGGCAACGCAAATGGCAAAGGCACTTTCTTCGAGTACGATTGTTCCACAAACTTTTCAGCGGAATGATGCAAACTGTCTGATTGCTATATCACAGGCGCAAAAATTCAACATTGACCCGCTAATGGTAATGCAGAATTTGTATGTAATACAAGGAAAACCGACATGGAAAAGTAGCTTTTTAATTGCAATGATTAACAATTCTGGAAAATATGACATGGAATTGCAATTCGAGGAAGCTGAAAAAGGTGGAAAACCGTATTCTTGTAAGTGCTGGACAACCAAAGACGGAAGAAGAGTTGACGGGATCACCGTAACAATGGATATGGCAGATGCAGAGGGTTGGACTAAAAAGAATGGTACAAAGTGGAAAACATTACCGCAGCTCATGCTCAGATACAGAGCAACGTCTTTCTTTGCAAATCTTAACTGCCCTGAGATTACAAGTGGTCTGTACACAAAAGAAGAAATGCTTGATAACGATTTTTATACAAATAAGACATCTAACAAAAAGAATTTGAACGATGTACTCAAAGAAGACAACGAAGTAGATGCAGTTGATACTGCTGCTGAAATTACAGACATTGAGGATGGTGAGAAATAGTGGAATATCACGTAACCGTAAAAGGGTTTAAGAGTGGTTTAAACGAACTTTTGTCAGGTAAGGTGTACGATCACAGGACGAAGAAGTACCGGAATATCATAAAAAATAGAAACGATGCCTTGTGCATGAAGTTTATCAACCTTAGCAACCTAAAAGGTAAAAGAATCGAAAAACCGATTATCATTCATTACCGGTTTTATGTAGAAAACAAGATGCACGATCGTATGAATACTGCATCAGCGTTCATCAAATCATTTGAAGATGCACTACAGAAGTGCAGAATTATCTGTAATGACGGGTATGACGACGTTCTTACTCCGACTTTATACTTCGAGGTTGACAGGCAAAACCCTAGGGTAGAGGTAACTGTAGAGGTAGTAGAAGATGAATAAATACGATGATTCATACATTGGAAAAAGATTCGGTCATCTTACTGTAGAAAGAGTATATAAAAAGCGTTTTCCGGCAACAGGGAAAAAACAATCGATGTTTTTATGCAAATGCGATTGTGGAAGAATAAAAGAGGAAATCGCTTCTCTTGTTGCAAACGGATACACGGTAAGTTGCGGATGCAATTTGAAAGTAAAGAAAAAAAGGAATCCGCAAAAAGATTCAAGACCGGAATTATGTTGTCATCCAAACTGCTTTAATTGTCCTTATCCCGATTGCCGGTGGAACGGATTTCTTTCAAGCGACAAGAAATATGATATAAGAACGATATACATGAAGGGGGCGAGGGCTGTTGGCTAAAAAAAGAATGTTCAACATGAATATTGTAGATTCTGATGCGTTTCTTGACATGCCATTGTCTACTCAATGCTTATATTTTCATCTAAACATGAGAGCGGACGACGATGGATTTGTTGGGAATCCAAAGAGAATTGTGAGGTTGATAGGATGCAGCGACGATGATTTGAAGCTTCTGATAGCGAAAAGATTCGTTTTGTGTTTTGAAGATGGAGTGATCGTAATTAAACATTGGAGAATGCACAATTGCATTCAATCTGACAGGTATACACCAACGGTATATCAGGAAGAAAAAGATATGCTCATAACTAAGCCAAACAAGTCATATACGTTCGCAGAAAATAACATCAACCAAGAATGTATACAAAATGTTTCCACAGATATAGATAAAGGTAAAGATATAGACATAGATTTAGGAAAAAATAATAAATATATCGGAGAAAATGATTCCAAAATATCGGATGCACGTCGATGTTTGGACGCTTGGAATACACTATCACAGCACGGAATAAAACCCGTCTCCAGAATGTCTAGTAATTCCACTAGGTTTAAATGTTTGGTTGCCAGAATAAGCGAATACGGCGTTGACAATGTAATTAAAGCAATCGAAAAGGTTGCGCAAAGTGATTTTTTACAAGGCAAAACAAATACAAATGCTGGATGGTTCAATTTTGACTGGTTTGTTAAGCCAAATAATTTCCCAAAGGTACTCGATGGAAATTACGATAACAAACCTAATACTTCCGGTGCAAGTATGAAAATTCCGAACGATAACACTCAGTCTGGACAGTTTGGACATATTGTAGAAGATTTGATTGGTGGTGGTCTTATTGAATAGCCTTGAAGTAAAAAAATTGTTTGCAATTATGATGGCTACATATCCTAATTTTAAGCTTGTTGATGTAGATTTCGCTGCAAACACATGGGCGAACATCTTATCTGATTGCACATACGATCAAGCATCTTTGGCACTAAAAGCATACATTCGGTCGGATTCTTCTGGATTTGCACCTTCTCCGGGACAACTGATTGAAAAGATGCAAAATTTTGTTTCCGAAAAAGAATTAAATGAAATTGAAGCGTGGTCATTAGTAAATAGAGCCATAAAAAATAGCGGGTACAACTCTGTGGAAGAGTTTGAAAAACTTCCTGGAACAGTAAAAAGGGCAGTCGGAAGTCCAGAACAGTTAAGGGCGTGGGCTTTGGACTGTAGCTACAACGAATCGGTTGTTTCTTCTCAATTTATGCGGACATACAGAATAGAGTCTGAAAGAAAAATTGAATTAAAAAAACTTCCATCATACATGAACGATATTATAAAGGCTGTTAATGAAAATGCTTGCTCCGGATTAATGGGAGAAAATAATAATAAATTATTGTCTGCAAAGATAAACAAATCCGACAACAGTGAACAAAAAAATGAGTTAACAGTTGATTATGAGGGTATGATTAAAGATTTGAAAGGAGAACTTCTTGATGACGAATAGTTTACTCGCTTTCCAGATGTTTCATAACGGAATTGGAGCATCTGAGATTGCGAAAAAAATAAATGTGTCTAAATCAACAGTATATAAATACATTGATTTGGAAATGGACAGGTTTAACGAGAGAGATATTCCTAATAGTGGTCAGCCTAGAAAATACAACAAAAAAGATTTGGAATTTAGCGTCAGGTCTGGCGCAACAATGGAACAGATGGCAAAAAAATATAACGTGTCAAAGAAAACAATAAAAAGATGGTTAAAAGATTGTGGAATTTGTTTTCAAGACAAATCGAAAACTAAAGGAATCAATTCTGATAGACATTTGTGCCGTACTTGTATGTACAGGATGACTCAGTCAGAACTAATAAATGCGGGTTTAAGGTGTGATTACATATGCGCAACAGGGCATTCAAGAGGATGCAGCGCAAGTGATTGCGATAAATACGTTTTTGAAAAAAACAAAAAGAGAAAAACAAAGGAGGGATAGCCATGAAATATAAGGTTGGCGATAAAGTAAGAATCAGGGAAGATTTAGTGACGGGCGGGAATTACGGCGGATGCGTTGCTGTAGACGATATGACAGATATGTGTGGAAGCGTTGTAACAATCGAAAGAGTTGGTGAAGTACACGGTTATTACATCAAAGAAGATCCGGACGAATACTGTTGGACAGACGAAATGTTTGAACCAGTAGAGGAAGAACTGACAGCAGAAGAAGCAATTAAAATTCAAGCATTCAAGATGACAATGAAAAGGATTCTGGAAGAATACTGCAAAGAGCATGATGGAAAATTCTTTACGGTGTACGAAGAAATCTGTCGGGTAAAGGAGTAGAAAGATGGATGGAGTAAAAGGTTATAAGGTATTCAATCTTGACTGGACATGTAGTCCGAATGGAAATACAAAGCAGTACACGTGCCCAGGGAAATTCGAGGAAGATATAACACCGGTAAGATGTGGACGCGGGATGCACTTTTGTAGAAAAGCATCAGACTGTTTTAATTACTATAATTTCGATTCGAAAAATAAAGTAGCAGAAGTTATAGCATACGGAGACATTGTAGAAGAGGACGATAAGTGTTGTACAAATAAGTTAGAGATCGTAAGAGAGATTCCGTGGCAGGAGCTTTTGACTATAGTAAACACTGGAAAAGATTGCACAGGACTCTGCAACACCGGGAACAGGAACACCGGGAACTGCAACACCGGGAACAGGAACACCGGGGGCTGGAACACCGGGGACTGGAACACCGGGGACTGCAACACCGGGGACTGGAACACCGGGGACTGGAACACCGGGGACTGGAACAAATCTTCTTTAAATACTGGTTGTTTTAATACAGAAGAACAGAAGATCATGCTGTTCAATAAACCGTCAGATATGACTTATAACGATTGGTTGAGATCAGATGCAAGATATTTACTGAATCAGATACCAAAAGATGTTGTTGAATTGGTATATGAAAAAGATATGACGGATGAAGAAAAGGCAGCAAATCCAACTTATGAAACAACAGGCGGTTATCTCAAAGTACTTGATGAATCTGAATGCGGTCAGTTGTGGTGGAATAGCTTATCAGACGACAAAAAGAAAATTATCGAGGAAATACCAAACTTTGATGTTGAAATCTTTGAACAGTGCACAGGCATTAAGGTAGTAAAGGAGTAGCCATGAACACAGGAGAAAAGATAGACTACATGATTCAGTGTTTGAAAGTCGCAAAAGCTGAGTATGAATATTCCGTGGACTATCTGGCGAATGAGGTGAAATGATGATCCAGATTATCAGAAAATTCAAGTACAGAGGTATTTGCGAAAAATGCGGGATTGAGATTTCCTGTGGAAAAAAGGATTTAATAAAAAAGCAGACGGGCGTTAATGAATTTGAAGATTTTGCGTTGTGCCCGATTTGCGGAGATGAAATTAGAGTCAAGTAAATTACAGAAAGGAGTACGGAGCTCCGGCCGGGCAAAGATATATCGGCTCCTTTCGAGAAGATGAAAAAAGAAGAATTTATAAGAACTGTACAGATATGCGGATACGGCACGAAAACAGGAGCAAAGAAGTATGTAGAGCTGAATCCGAAAGAGGAATACGGAACAGATGATTTGATTGCCTTGCATGAAGGTAATATGCACTGGCAAGGAATCAGCGGAGACAAAGGACTTGGATATGCTTACGGAGTGAATGGCAAGACCACAGCTTACAGCAACGGAATCGCCGGAAACTCTGGAAGCAGGCAAGATTGGGGGATGTGAGAGTGAAATTTATAGACTGGTTCGCCGGAATAGGTGGTTTCCGAAGAGGAATGGAACTTGCCGGACATGAATGCGTTGGTTTTTGCGAGTTTGATAAGTTCGCTACAGCAAGCTATATTTCCATGCATCTTCTGACGGACGAACAAAGAAAGAAACTGAATGAATTACCGCAGAAGAAAAGGCAGAAGGAGATTTTAAAAGATGAATACAGAAATGGAGAATGGTACGCAAATGACGTTAGAAGAGTGTGTGCCGATGATATCCCAAAAGCAGACTGTTGGTGCTTCGGATTCCCTTGCCAAGATATCTCAGTTGCCGGAAAGCAACTTGGATTTCAAGGAAACCGTTCAAGCTTGTTTTTCAGAGTTATGTACCTTATCGGACAGCTCAAAGAAGAAGATAAACCCACTTACCTTTTCATTGAGAACGTTAAGAATTTGCTTAGTGTTAATGGAGGATGGGATTTCGCCAGACTGCTCATTGAAATGGAACAGGGGGGGGGTATGATGCAGAATGGCAAGTGCTCAACTCCAAAGATTTCGGAGTACCACAAAACAGAGAAAGGTGCTTCATTATCGGACATCTTAGAGGGAGAAGTACCGCAAAAGTATTTCCTGTCGAAAGAGCAGACGGAGAAAATAGTATTCAAATAATTGGTCATAAAGACGGATACAGAAGAAATACACAGGTATTTGCGCCAGACGGATTAACAGAAACGCTTGATACTGGTCAAGGTGGTGGAAGGGGGCATCATGTAGCACTGCCGTGTTTTATTGATTTGAGTTATAAAAAAACAGAGTTGACCAATAAGGCAAGGTGTTTACAAGCCAGATACAATAAAGGAATTGCAAATCATAAAGCCGAAGTAAGTGGAGTTGCAATTCCAGTTCTTACGCCTGATCGAACAGAAAAAAGACAGAATGGACGGAGATTCAAAGAAGATGGTGAGCCGATGTTTACACTTACCGGACAGGATAGACATGGAGTAGGAATAGAGCCGCTCGGAGTGCTGCGGAATGTTCGTAGTGATTACGGAAAAGAAATCCGCAAAGATTATGAAGCTGGAAACATCAAAATCTCCAGACATGAATTCCTCGAAAGTGAAGTCAGAGATGATGGAGTAGTGAACACATTATCAACAGTGCAAAAAGATAACCAACTTGCGGTTAAGGTAGCCGAAGCAACAAAACAGGGTTATTCAGAGCGCAGAGCAGGTGTAGATAGCGTAAATTTATCTGTTCCGAGGAGCAAAACCAGAAGAGGAAGAGTAGGACATGACCTTGCGAATACGCTTGATATCAGTTGCAATCAAGGAATTTTTGTACAGGTATCCGAAGAACTGACTGTGTATGCTGTCTGGTATGAAAAATATCAGTGCTACATAGCAATCCGAAGACTGACACCAAAAGAATGTTTTCGGCTACAAGGCTGGACGGATGATTATTTTAAAAAAGCACAGTTTGTAAATTCTGACAGCCAGTTGTATAAGCAAGCTGGAAATGGAGTGACTGTAAGTGTAATTCAGGCAATTGCAGAAAAATTGAGATTTGCGTAGGTGAGAAGAAATGGAAAGAGGAACAGTAAATGGGATGCAGAGGAAAATGTGCGATAAACGAAAACAATCATATGTGTTGTTTGGAATGCCCGGATCACGTGGATTGCCCGATGCAGTGTGATGCTTTGGATGAGTATGAATTCGCAGAGGATTGCCCGGATTATGTTAAGGAGGAAGAAATGACTGAAAAAGAAGTATGCCTGATGTGCGAAAACTATTCTGAAGACACAAAATGTGATCAGCATGATAGTTGTAAACTCATGGCGGTATTAAAAGAAAATCGGGAACTAAAGAAGAAAGTAAGTCGATTAAAACAACAATTGGATGAATCGGAACTAAAACGATCATACATGATAAATCCGAATGCGATTGGTGATAGATACGACATGGGTTGCTGGTAAAGAGGGTGGAATAGATGAAGAATAAAGAGAAGTACGCAAAAGAGATTGTGGATGCCGTAACAGGCGGTGGATTTGGTTTCGGTTTCAATAAATCTTCGGGAGAAATTAGAAGATGCAATGAAATCTCATGTGTTGAATGCTTATTTTGTGAGTCACATGGCGCAGATGAATGCAATAAAATGAAAAAAGAATGGGCAGAATCGGAGTACATCGAAAAGCCAGTGATAAGCAAGAAAGATAGAATGTTTCTTGAGTATCTTGGTAAAGAACTCAAATATATTGTGAGAAGTAAAAGCGATAATTTGATGGCGTTCCAAAATAGTGCTGAAAAACGTGAAGATGGATGGGTGATTGGTTCCGGTGCGCTTAAATCATTGAAAAAACTCAACATCGACTTTCCAATGGTCAAATGGTCAGATGGAAAACCGTGGCTTATCGAGGACTTGAAGAAGTTGGAGGTAGTCGAGGAATATGAATAGAGAGATTCTTTTTAGAGCGAAGAAAGTTGACGGTGGAGAATGGGTTGAGGGATATGTGGTTCAAAGATATGGTGCATGGTTCATATATGACATTAAAAATGCAGATACGTGCAGACAGAATAGCTATCTCGTTTATTCGGATACAATCTGCCAATACACCGGACTTACAGACAAGAAGGGAAGGAAGATATGGGAGAACGACATTATTAAATACCATTATGGTGATTATTATGCTCCTGTAAAATTTGGCGAATATCAGAGTTGCTTTGACAGTACAACGACTTGCCATGTCGGATTTTATGTAGACTGGGACGAGAAAAGAGATTTTAGAAAAGATCTGGGGTACTGGATAAAAATGGTTGATGCTGAAGTAGTAGGAAATATCCATGACAAGCCAGAACAACAGAAAGATCAAAGAAGCACTATTATTTAC